>ERZ791617.289-NODE-289-length-37383-cov-4.38773_pt1 | contig 37383 bp, 38 predicted proteins | sample MGYA00510272_ERZ791617 | MGnify/ENA primary metagenome ERZ791617 (study PRJEB30046, sample SAMN00715200) | human gut metagenome | study: EMG produced TPA metagenomics assembly of the A metagenome-wide association study of gut microbiota in type 2...
ATGCGTTTGAGGTTCATGCCTCTGTCAAGGATTTGCTTGACTGTGGCATCAACCTCTATATTCAAAAGGAACAGTTCACGCTTCTTGACAATGAGGGCAAGCCATCTTTATTTGCTCCTGTCATGATAGCGACCCTTTCCACCTGTGCCCAGTTGGAACGTGATAATATCTCATTCCGACTGAACTCAGGTAGAAAGCAGTATGTTGAAAAAGGCGGTAAACTCGGCAGACCTGCAGGTTCCATCAAGTCCCAGGATAAAAAGAGGGAAGAATATAGAGAGGTCATAAACCTCCTGAACAAGGGCTATGCCATCCGTGATGTTGCCAAACTCACGGGGAAAGGTATCAGCACAGTGCAGAGAGTCAAGAAAGAGTTTGTGGCTTGATGCATGCTCGTTAAACCAGGGTGGTGTTTCACCCCTGTGGTTTAACCAGATTGGTAAAATGACAATGCGGTTTTTAAACCGGATTCGTAAAATAAGAATGTGGTTTCCAAAACCAGTACCCGATTTTAGGGCAGCGGTTTTAACCAATGTCGCATTTTGCGACGATGTGTTTGGATGCATACTTTTAGTGATGATAAAGCCTAACAAAATACCTATTTTATCTTTGTATTCTACAGATTATTAACGCATTATATTTGCTTAATTCGCAGAAAATCGCTATCTTTGCATATAAGATTTGAAGTTCAACTTAATACAAAACTCACTATGGAAGATTTGCTTTTGACCGTTCTTTTCTTCATCGCTCTTCGTGCTCTTTTGAAGGGCTTCTTTGGTGGTAAGTCAACGTACACCCCGACAAGTAACCTGACTTAACTCATCCCATAATAACAAAGGTTGACGGCTCCATCAGTGTAGTCGCCAGCCTTTATTGTTTCTGCATGAATACACTTCCCTTTCATCGGATTTTCCAAAAACAGAAACAGTCCTGAGCATTCAAATCATATCCGTAAATCACGGAGCAGGTGCTTGATGCTTAAATTTGTCGGGTATGTCAAGGGTATAGCAAATTGCGATACCCTCCAATATAGTCGGTGAATTACGAAAAATGACTCAATTATCCACGTCAAACCAGAGAGACGATTTGACTCGTGGTAAGACCGTATAAAACATCTGGACATCCAAAGGATGTGTTTTCAAAACACCCCCTAATTGTTGTAAACAGAACCAGATATTTGCCAATTCTTCATCTCAATTGAACTAAAAAGCAAAGAAAAAGACGGTTCTTTGTCATATTTTTGTTTATTTCTGCACGTTTTACAAGAAATTTTGGTACTTTTGCTCCATATTAAAAATTGGTAAAATGGCAAATAACGACCTCAATAGATTGAAAGTAGTGCTTGTTGAGCAGCATAAGACTGCGAAATGGTTGGCTGAACAGATGGAAAAAGATCCTGCAACCATCAGTAAGTGGTGTACTAATAAAGCACAGCCATCGTTAGAGACAATCAAAAAGATTGCTGAAATTCTACAGGTCAAGATGAGCGACCTTGTAAGCAATGAACAACCTTAAAGCAAAGATCAAATGGCAGACAACAAGATAAACATACGCAAACCGGAAGCTGATCTTTGGGAGTCGGCTGACTTGCTTCGTGCAGGTAGTAAATTGACATCGAGCCAATACTGTATGGCAATGTATTGAATACATGTGAGAAGTAGGATTGCAGAGTGAGTACCACGAACGCACCCAAGAACAGATTGGCAAGGAAAGCAGCTGCACTTATCATCATCAGTTTAAGGAGGATTTACCTTTTACATTCACGAATATTCCCCTCTTTGCCTATATGATAGGCGGTTGGGCAAGAAATATCAGTGACCATAATCCATAGATAATAGTGATATAACAATTATGCTACAAGCATTACTTCATAAAAAGTTGAAGGATTCTTTTGAGAACCCTCATTTCAAACCATCCGAGGATTCACTGACATCTTCGGTGATGGGATTGATGCAGTATCTGCCAGATGACATCTTCTGGGATTTGCTGCGTAGTTCTTGTGGCAGGTCTTCGAACTTGCCGGAATCGGTTGGGGCTATCATGTCAGTTAACTTCTGGGATAGATGGGATGCCACCGATACCTGGAACACTAATCTCGTGGAACCTGATGTGTGGATTGACACTAAGGACTACTATATCATTGTCGAAGCAAAGAAATATGACGCTTCGGGTATGCAGCATGATGATCAATGGGAAAATGAAATCAAGGCTCTGCTGAATGAAAATGACGGGAAGCTCGATAAAGAGCTTATCTTCATTGCCTTGGGTGGTAACGAGTCTCTTCTTGATTCTACATGCGTCGTAGATGGTTTTGAGTACCCAATCCATACAGCAAGTTGGTTCAATTTACTTCATGCCGTTGATAAACTCAAAGCGTCATTAGAAGAAGGACACATTCATAGGCTTTTGACAGACATCATATATGCCTTTACCATTCATGGATTCTTCAACATTACATGGCTTCAGTCTCTAAAGCCTGTCAATTTGAACGCACAGTCAGCATCACTGATAACAGAGACACTTGAATTTGACAATCATAAAATGTTCAGAGGATTATACAGACCTCAGAACAGAATAACATATACCAATATACCATTATGGAAAAAGTAAATGAACTGAAAGAAGCTCTCTGCGATGTTCGCAAAGCTCATAGAATTATATACTCATATCAGGCAAGAATGCTTGATCTTGTTCGTTTTATCTCGGCAAAGCTTGACCTCGGTGGGAACCTGCAAGGTACTAAGTATTACTCAAATGACATTTGGAAACCCAGAAAAGATGCCTATCTAAACATGCCAGATGGAATGTGGGCATGGGATTTCCTCTATTCATACGTCTTTGAATACTACCTTGGCGAACTTGCTTTAGATGATGGATCAAATATTGCAATTAGTATTATTCAATATTCAGATACAGGATATTTTGAGAACTCTGGTAACTCCAGGGTAAATATAAATACGTTCGCTTCTGAGGAAGAATCAGGTTCAAAACTGCTTTTCCTCATAGAAATGGCTCCGAAAAAGAAAGATTGGGTTTGGGATGTTGAGGACATTGTCAACAACAAAGAGTACGCATCCATCAACCATACTAAAACTGTGCTTAAAAAGAAAGGCTGTGTCCAAGGATTGTATTCATTCCCTATAGAGCGATTCATCGATGAAAATTCAACCCTCGAAGCACTGCATGAGTTTGTCGATTTCTGCAAGGAAAACGATATTGCAGAGCTGGATATAGTTTAAATACATCATTTTTTGTATTTATTTTAAACCTATGCCCTAATTTGGCACACTCTGTAGTTAATTTTGTGGCAAAATTAAAAAATACCACTTCCATACAATGTTTATATCTGGGTTTATGTCAAGACATTTTTCATTCTTAATGCTTATCGTAATAGCAATGCTTTTAACATCGTGTTCAGACGAAACGGAGCAAAGAGAACAAAATACATGCGATTATAAATCTTTTACGATTGATGAATTTTCCGACACCTTGTCTGTAAAGGTTGTGGACTATATTTCAGACAGGGTTACACAGACGATTGAAACCAAAACAAATGTATTTTCAACCAATATATTTCGAATGGTATATGACTCTGTTATTGAAGACGATTCAACAAGAGTTGCAAAATGGGAAGAGTCATTTGAAAAAAGCGGATTGTCATCTGATAGCATACAAGCATATGTTAATAACGAAATAAACATCTACAATTCTTCTCATGAGGAAAAGATAAATCCTGTTAACTTAATCTCCATTAAGAAAAGATCTATAATTGATGATGTTGCGCTGGAAAAGGTGAAGAAAACAGAATGGATGGCTTCGTTTGATCTAGTAGAAGTCATATGGTCTATGATACCAAAAGTCAACATAATATTATTCCTCGTTTTCTATGTTGTATATATACCCATTTTCTGCATATCATTCATCTTTGGTTTTGTCGTTGTACAACCGATTGTCAGATTGTTAAATATTCCAGAACAGGATTTCAGGGAATTTATGTCAAGTCTCAAACCTATCTTTAACATAGTTTTAGTGGTGACTTCCTTTCTTGTGATAATGGCGTTCTCAATGAAGTATAGCTATGAACTTGAAAGCGAAGTTATAAGCAATTACATGAAGTATATATTATCACAGGATATACCCAATCAAATTCTTGGAGCATTATGACAAAAAAAATCATTTATATACTCAGCATGACTTTGTTTCTAACATCATGCGGACAGATCAAACGTAAAACGCTTAGTTACTTTGGACGTCAAGAGGCAGAAGAAGTTGTAAAAGCCGAAACAAAGAAGGCTCTTCAAAAATCGATGAGAGCCCAAATAAAGAAGAAAGCTTTATCAAAGGTTCTTTCAAGGAAAGGATTATCCGAAATAGAATTAAAAGAACTTAGAAGGGTCGCTGCCCTTAAACCTTCTGGAAATGGAGGAATAAACAAAGAAGGAAGAACCATTGCAGAAATAGCCATCGCTCCATTAACAGAAGAACTGCAAGCGTCAACCAGGGATTATTGCAAATCAAATCATATCCTAAAGAACGTTGAGGATAGAATCATTCGTGATTTCAGTAAATCAAGACAGGTAGCATCTCCTTCTATAGATCGTCATGTTGATCTGGGTCCAATGGCTATTACTCTTGGCAAGTTTCCTGACCTGGAAACATTGATTTCTGATCTGGGTGGTATGGAGATACTAAAAAAAATGTCTCATAAGGAGTTGGTAGAAGCTATTCGTAACTATCATTACGAAATTGCATGGGAAGCCTTCGCAAGGAAATACAATATCACCAAATCACAGGCAAAGGATCTAATTGGTAAAATGGATCATGTAATACATGAGTCAGAAGATGGTTTTATCCAAATAGTTCCTAATAATGTACATAGGTTCTTACAAGAATACAAACATAATGGTCTTGTATCTAAACGCGTTAAAGAAATATCAGGTGTGGCTTTTGATGAGTAGTTAACAATACCTAATTTCTCACATCTTGCTAAATGATATAGTATATGGCACAGAATAAGATGAACAAATATGTATGGTTAGTTGATACTATCCATCGTGCTGGCAAGATTTCTCTGGAGGACATTAACCGTAAATGGCTGGATAATGACCTCAGTGAAGGCATTGAGATTCCCAAGAGAACATTTCACAAGTGGCGTATTGCCATAGAAGAAATGTTCGGTCTCATTATCGAGAATGAGAATCGCGGCGAATATCGCTATTTCATTCTCAATGACGATGAGATTGAAAAGAAGGGTATAAAGTCGTGGATGATAGACACCATCAGCACAAGTAATCTGCTTATTAACAATGTAAGCCTAAAGGATAGAATTATCCTTGAAGATGTACCATCAGGAAGAGAGTACCTTCAGCCTATTCTTGGTGCAATGAAGCAGAACCGCCTAATTCACATTACCTATTATAATTATTGGCGTGATGATGAGAGGCAATATTATCTGAAGCCTCTATGCGTTAAACTCTTCCGTCAACGCTGGTATATGGTTGGTGAGAGCTGGAGTACAGAACGCAGAATCATCTTCTGTTTAGACAGAATACGAGATTTTCGTTTATCAAGTCATACCTTTGAATATCCAAAAGATTTCTATCCAGAAGAATACTTTGATGGATGCTACGGAATAATAGCTGGTGACGATACAGACACAGAGAAAGTTGTCCTCAAAGTTAATTCAGGACAAGCAAACTATATTCGCGATTTGAGACTTCACGAGTCCCAGGTAGAAAAAGAGCGTAATGACCAGTATAGTATTTTTGAATTGAGAGTAAAACCTACTTTTGATTTTCAACAAGAAATACTTTGGAATGGTGAAGACGTGGAAGTGATTGAACCTATTTGGCTTCGCAAGGAGATCGCCGGAAAGGTTAAACGCATGTGGAATAAATATAAGAAGGATTAGGTCATGAGAAAGAATTACAAGGGGTTCGCGTGGAGGCTTGACAATATCAAGGAAGTCTGTAACAGCCTTGCAAAAGACATATTAGGCGACCATGAGACTTTCCGTGCTCTCCATGAAGACAAAGGCATAATGGATATTGTAGTTCGTTATGTGTTTGACGACAAACAATTTGGATATGCCAACATGGGTGACTTTTTCTTCATAGACGATTGTATGTATGTCATCTCTGACGATGAGAAGTTCAAGGACGTTCACAACGAGGATATTCCTTCTATCGCAGCAGATGTCCATAATGCAGAATGGTATCGCAGTGAGAGATATGTCACACGAGTATTATTCGCCGGTGTAAGAACGCCATTCAAGGACAATCTGGGCGATTGGATATATACAGGCGATATGGTTTGTGTAAATGACGACGTAACAAGTGGTGTATGTGCCTTCCCGCCTTTTGATGATACTGCAGAAATAGATATTCCTGACAACTATGGCTTGATGCTGGACAACTGTATGTTCCCACTTCGCGACAGCAAGAAACTGGAGCGAATAGGAACCATCTATTTTAAGTTGGATGCTTCTGATACAGAAATCAGCATAGAAAGTGTTATTGGGGGTACTGTTCAACATGGAGTCTTCGACGAAGAGTTCATGAAATGTGCTCAATATACACCATCGTATCAGAAAGAATACTGGAAATACGCAGCACTGGAAATAATCGGAGCCGAATATAATTGGAGGAGATAGAATATGCAAGAAAAAAACATTTTTCCAAAAGAAATTGACGGAGTATTGAATCCATGGCTGGATGTCGCTGACAGGATGCAAGGAAATCCATCTTATGCTTTGTTCTATCAAGGCGACCCTGATTATTTTGTTGCTTCATTAGGTAAAGATGGTCATGACATTAAAGACAAGGATGAGCTGTTCACCAACGAACTACCATCCTCCAAGAACGACGAATACAATCTTATCACATGTATTCCACCAGAGCCATGGCAAGGTAATCCTCTTGAAGCAAAACTGGTTATCCTTACACTAAATCCAGGGTATGTTGAAAAACAAAATCATATCCTTGCCGATGCAATACAAAATACAGAAGGGATTAACTCGTCCATCGCAGATTTCAAGGCTCAGACATTAAGGCTTGAGGCTAAATCATTTCTTCCGGAGAACTCAAATAAAGACGGAGGGTTATCGCCTGCTGATTATATCAACATTATTGGCGATTGGTATTGGTATAAAAAGTTTACTCCGTTAATGGAGAAACTGCAAGGTGATTTGAACGAAAAGGAATTCTTTAGAAATGTTGCTATCATACAGTACCTTCCATATACTTCTATATCGTATAAAGATAAAAAATACAAAGGTATTGGGTCTCTCGAATACACTAAAAAACTTGTACTAGAAATCCTCGAAAAGAAAGAAAACAATATCGTTTTAGTGCTGAGAGGTTCAAGTAAATGGGAAGCTCTTCTACAGGATGAGTATGACCTTAAAACGTCAAACAAGGTTATCATCAATAAGAACCGTAGCCAATCCATTAGTCCTAGTAATTTAGGAGAGGAAAACTTTGAAAATATCTGTAAAATATTGAGAAATAATGAATAACTTCGCAGCAATAGACTTTGAGACAGCCAACAACGAACGTAGTTCCGTATGTTCTGTTGGCATCGTTGTAGTTCGTGATGGTGAGATAGTAGATAAATTCTATTCCCTAATCAAACCAGAGCCGGAATACTACAATTATTGGTGCTCCCAAGTACATGGTTTGTCTTTGGACGACACAATGGATGCGCCTGTATTTCCCGATGTATGGGCTCAGATTGAGCCTATGATTGAAGGGTTGCCTTTGGTTGCTCATAATAAAGCATTCGACGAAAGTTGCCTGAAAGCCGTATTCCGTGTCTATCAGATGGACTATCCTGACTATGAATTTCATTGCACCTGCATTGCATCACGTAAGGTATGGCCAGAAGGACACCATAATCTTGATATAATAGCCGCTCGATGTGGCTATGATTTGGAAAATCATCACCATGCACTTGCTGATGCTGAAGCCTGCGCAGCAATAGCAATAAAAATATTATAATCGTCTTAGTATGATACAAATGAATATAAAAGAAATACAGCAAAAAATAGTTCAATACGGTGTTTCGCTTTCAACAATTAGTGTAGAAAACATAGAAACAGGTTTTCTGTCAATGAACAGGATAAATCCGCTAGAAAATAACCAAGTACTCGCATTGTCGCAAGAGACAGAGAAAATCTTGATTCAGTTCGTCCAAGCATTCAGCAACATCAAGTTTGAACGATATGATAGCGGTAATATCTTCCAATATGTGTTTGATAAGGTCGTTGAAGTAACATATAAAGTTATAACCGACTCTGAGATTGATACACAGTTTATCCCCAAAGAGGTGTACGAATACCATGAATCTGACCTTCCTGAGTATATACAATTAAAACTTACGAATAAGGTGGGTAAACTCGGTATAATACATTGTCGAGTAATTGATTATATAGAAAAAAACGAATATAGAACAGATGACCTAAATACCTGGTTACTTCCTCTTCTATTAATTGCAACATTCATAGGAATAGAATTTGCGCAAGAGATTGATCTGGATGATGATTCTGAGATGAAAGCATTTATGAATTTCTAATAAACTTTGAAGAAATGACAGATAAAGTATTTCTTTTAGAAGATATAGCATCCTGGACACAGGATAATTCTTCGGTTTTAATTCCTGCAATTCAACGTGGATTAGTATGGAAACCACGTCAAGTAGAATTGCTATGGGATTCAATTTTAAGAGGATTCCCAATCGGTTCATTTATGCTTTCCGATATATCTGACAATCCTGACCATTATTATTTAATGGATGGACAGCAACGTTTCAATGCAATTTCTCTTGGATATGAGATAAATGAAAATCCCAATGCCGTATTATGGTTGGATATTGACTCTCAATCATTGGATAACGTAAAAACGTCAAGGCGTTATTTAGTAAGAGTAACAACTTCTGCTCACCCATGGGGATTTTCAAAAAATGATGAGTGTACTCCTCTAAACACTGATGATCGAAGAAAAGCATTGTATCTATACAATTTAGAAGGAAGTATATATAATAATGATTTCTCCCTTAAAACCACATGGCCTTATAAAGCAGGAAAGCCTATACCTTTGCATATATTTACTTCTGCGTCTATCGAGTCAAGAGAAGCTTTTCTAAAAGACATAAAGCATAATATCGAAAATTCTGATTTTGTATATTTGCAAAATCTAACTCAAAATGGACAGATTACAGAAGAAGATTGGACATACATAAGAGAAAAAATCTATGATGTTTTTTCCTATGTAAAAAAATATCAAGTTCATTGTAACCATCTCTCGTTAGAAGTTCTTGATGAAGAGGCAAAGCAAAACACAGAAGATAAATCTAATTTGGAAATACTTTTTGAGAGAATAAATGTTAATGGAACTCGTATCTCAAATGAAGACCTTGCATATTCATCTATCAAAGCATATTGGCCTGAAATACGAGATATAAATGACGAATTAGCAAGCCGTTATATGGCACCAGCAAGGTTGGCAATGTTATCATTCCGACTTAGTTTAACAAATTGTTGGGCTGAAAAATTGCAAGATTCAATAAGCTTAAAACAAATAAGAAGTCTTTCAACGGAACAAGACAAAAAGGAGGAAATATCTAAGCTATATACTGGTGGGAACCTTAAACAGATACTCAATACTATTGACAGATGGATAGGTGTTACGGACGAAGGGAACCTAAGAACGCCTTCTATTCTTAGAACCTTGATTGCTCATAAATGCTCGGAACTATATCTGCTACTTATGTATTGGGCAAAACAGTCAATAGAAAGACCAGAATTCTTTCACCTTACAGATTTCGAAGTTCGAGCAATTGCTTTTACCATTCGATGGTGGAGCAATAATGCGAATGCCGTAATTAAAGAAATTATGGTTAGAACTAGCAGGGAAAGGAATATTAATATTGAAGTAGTCAAAACAGGTATTGGTCGCAGTATGCACGATTGCAACCTTTTACATATTTATTCACCAACAGAAGTTAGTCAGTTCTTTAGAATAGAAAAATCACCAAAGTGGAGAGTTTATTCACAACAAGCTGGTCCATGGTGGGAATTTTTCTGGAGATTGAGAGATGGCTATTGGGTAGATGTTCCTAGTGAAATGCTTATTTATGCGGAACGAGAATACATAAATTCACATTTCTCAAATTATGATCCTGCTCGTCAAGATATGTGGGAAAGCTATAACCGTCCATGGGATTTTGACCATATTATAGCACAAAACCGAATAAATAACAGACAAGGTGAATATCGTGAATATGATCAGTTCTGGCTAAATTCAATAGGTAATATAGCTGCCATATCATTTGAAAGCAATAGAAGCAAGAGTGATAGCACTTCAGATTACGAAGAATATGAAAGTAACGCAGAAAGCTTACTATTTGACCCTATAGTCAAAGAGTTAACTGATTATCAAATAACGTATAATGCTGAGCAAAGCTACAAATACGCATCGTCCTCTTTTGCACGTTTAATAAAAATATACGAACGTGTATATGAAATGATTGCTCCTGCTGTAGAGTGTATTCCATTGTCATCGACAGTTTCACAACGAAAACAACTGTTCAACGCGATATGTGAACAGGTGCCAAACGCAAAAGCATATCTCGTTGCTGGAAACAATATGGAATTTGAAATAACCCGTGATCAAGATTGGTGTCGCCAATGGATCAGCGTTGGAGTTGTTGTAGGAAACTTGTACCCTTGTATTTGTTGGATAGCAGATCAAAATGATGGAAAACCTCGCGATTTTGAAATTGGAATACGCAAGGCTCCTGGTACACAAATCATTCAAGAGATAAAAACAAAAATTGAAAACATTGAAGGATTAGAATCCTACAACAAATCTTCAAGTGATTGGTGGTATGCTTACAACAACAAATACAATCATATCGATAGCGGAGAACTGGTGAAAGAAATCGAAAGATTGATTGTTATATGTAATGAAGCTAATAATGATTAGACTTTCATAATCCAAATTTAAGCATGATTAAATTTATATCAGACAAAGAACACTATGAAGACGTCCTGCTCCTGGCATCAAAGGCGAAACATTCACTTTGGATAGGTACAGCTGACATCAAAGACCTATATGTCATCCAAGGAAAGACTGAAAAGCCATTCCTTGGTGTACTGTCTGATTTAATCGGGAAAGGCGTTGAGATTCGTATGCTACATGCAAAAGAACCTGGACAGAACTTTCGTGATGACTTTGATCGTTACCCACGGCTGTTTGACGGCATGGAACGCTTTATGTGCCCTCGTGTACACTTTAAGATAATTGTAATAGATACGAATGTCTGCTATATCGGAAGTGCAAATCTTACCGGTGCAGGCATGGGCATGAAAGCTCCCAACCGTCGAAACTTTGAAGCTGGCATACTTACGGATGAGCCATCAATTGTAGAAACAGCGATGGATGAGTTTGATAAAGTATGGTGTGGCATCGAATGTAAGAAGTGTAAAAGAAAGGAATATTGCGGTGATCCGATAAAGACAATCAGATAAATTTCGGCGTTTTTGAAAAATACTTGCGACCTGTGCAGCGATTCGGCATAGGTCGCATTTATTTTTGCACTCACAATTGTAAACTCTACAAATATGCAACGTAAATTTGATGATTTTATTATGAGTCAAGTCATTGACAAATACAATGATGACTTGATTGTGTTGGGAGCGCGACCTGCTATTGGCAAATCAACGTTTCTTGCTTCGTTAGCAAAGATTCTTTCTCTTGATAACGACATTCCAACTGTTGTGTTCTGCCCGGAGATGGCAAAAGAAGTCTTTGTTAGAAGAATTTTGCAGATTGTATTAGGAGTATCACGCGAAGATATTGCTTCCGATGACTTTTGGGACATATTCGACAACAAACAAGTTGATGACAGCGTGGCTGATATATGCGAAAAGCCCCTATATATAGATGATACACCAGCTATAGATGTTGAGGAGTTGAAAAGAAAACTCTATACCTTGGTTCAAGAACATGGTGTAAAGTTTGTGCTGATTGATTACCTGCAGCTCCTCAATACAACCAAAGGAACATCCCGCCAAGAAAATATCCGTTATATATGTCAAACCTTGAAGGCTATCTCAAAAGAACTTCATTTAATCATTGTTCTCGCATCACAGTGTAGAAGGAATCTAACTAATGGTTCCAACGTACCTGTGCCAGATGACGTTTCCTTGTTTGAATCATTTGATGATGTTATAGAACATACCTGGACACTGTATCGTCCATCATACTACAATGTGTTTGAGGACGAGCGAGGTTGTGATGTTAGCAATACTATTGAGCTACATCGTTACAACGGAAAAGACTTCATCGCTAAAGAGACCTTTATATTCGATAAATCCATTCCTAGACTGATATAACAAGAATATGAAAAGAGACTGGAAATATATAATGCTGCGTTGTTTGAAAGCATACTGTATCAGCGTTGCTCTAACGACAATCTGTATGTTCTGCTACATCGAAGTTGGTAGCGATAAAGGATGGCCAAGGGCAGAAAGTTGGCACAATTGCCTACATACTCATGGGCATTTTGATTTTTTTACTGATTGATAACAAGAAATGGGGTTTTATATGGACACTACAAATAGCAGATTTATAGCTTTTCTCAATAGCTGGAGGGCAACCCTTATCGATAATGACTCATACCAAAAGTCTGACAAGGAAAATTACGAAAAATGTCTTCAACTATATAATGAAATTATCACTGGGAAGAATATCATTAACGTCGATGACTCTGATTTTGTTAACCTCTTCTGCGAAGGAGGTCCAGTAACGGCAATAGAAGCTACGACGGACATCAATTCTTCAAACCGCATGGAGGAAGTGATAACTTCCATTAAGAAGGAGATTGCAGGATATGATGGCTCAATAAACAACATCATGCTATTCATATTCATTGGTAAATCTACTCCTCTTCTGATGGAAGAAATGCCTTTCTTTAATAACTTGATCTCTACATTCGAAAGTGACACTCAGGTTGTTGGGGGCATCAAGCAGGTGGAAGAATCAGACCTTCTCCGAGTCGCAATGCTCTTTAATTACTCACATAAATGAGCCCAATATTCCAAATTTAGCAAGCCTGTGCCCAAAATCGGCACACCGCATCCGTAACTTTGCACATAAAAAATAGTTTAAGTATGATCAAAGAAATAATAAAAGGTGTTGACGGTTATGTCATTGAGACAGATTCTAATTCATGTTTCATTGACTACCGTGATATGAGTGAAATCATTGGCTATCACGCCGAAAGTGATGTGGTCATTGGCTATAACAGGGATTATCAAATAGAACAGTTAAATGTAACCACACATGCTCGACAAGTATTCTCAAAAATAGAGAACAAGAGATTTGAGCTGTTGTTGTGCGGAAGGAGATGCTGGTATGAATGCTCGCACAAAGAAGAAGAAATAGAGTACGCAAAGATTTTTGACTATCTGAAAGAATGTCCTAAGTTTGATTATATCCCAGAGCTTCAATCTTACCTGATAAGCGAGCTTATCAGGAAGTCGGATATTGAAGCTGTTAGCTTTCATCTGTCGGAGCTATTAGGCTGCGAACCTGATGATGACGCAGATAGTTATGAGCCTTGCTTTGGGTATGTATTTGAACTTGTTAGGTTAATTCTTGAATTGAGTGAAGAAAACTAGGTAAAGAGCAATCTGATTATCAATAAATTCAATGACCTGTCTATGGATATAATACAACATAATATGACTGTACAAGAGGTGTTTAACACTCCTGCTATCAAGGAAATCGAGCAACAGATACTTCTGTTGTTTGATAAAAGCAAGAATAACTGGCGTAGTGGTGATGCTGATACTATTGCCATTCGGAGTCTTTTGGAAGTCAGGAAAAATTTATTGAACAGTCTCTTTGTTTTGGATGAAGAGAACAAACGGCTCTTGACGGACTTTAACGAGGCTTTGAAGAAGCAACTGTTAGACACAAGGGAAAGAACTATAAAAATGATGGAGGCAGTTAAGAGCGCAGGCCTTTCTGGTGAGATATTTGCACAAGGGAAATGCTATCTCGGCTATGACTATCCCCTAATACATCCTGTTCAGAGCAATAGAGCAAAAAAAATGTGGTGTATTCTTAATGGCACTTATGATTGTTACATGCCGTTGTATGAAGATGGAGTTGAAAGTTCAATCAAATATAATATTGAGAGTGAGGCTCCTTCAGAAAACTATGTGCTGTATCTTGATGATGAACCCGAAGAGAACGGGACGAACAACTGGAATGAGCATCTTGATAGAGAGTTTAGCGCTGACATGCATCTGGTTTATGCTTTCCATAACCTATATGAACATGTCGGTTTCTCTATATTCGATTTGTTATGGGTTCGCAACTTTAATGTCGAGATCAACTTGGAATATGACTATTCTACATATCCAGATGGACATGAATATGATGATCCAGATTGGGACTCGTGTGACTTTTTAGACTAACTGTAAGATGGGCAAGAAAAAAGAACCTTCACTATTCTGTGATACGTTGTCTGTCAAAGACCACGCTTCAAGCTTGATAAAGTATATGACCGATGGCATATACGAGAAACAGCATATAATGAGTATGGCACTACTTGCAGCCATTGCTGGTGAAAGTGTGTTCCTGCTCGGACCTCCAGGAACTGCTAAAAGTATGGTGGCACGAAGATTAAAATTGGTATTCAAAGACGCAAAGGCATTTGAATACCTGATGTCTCGTTTCTCTACTCCAGACGAGATATTTGGTCCTGTGTCTATATCCAAACTCAAAAACGAGGATAGATATGAGCGTTTGGTGGATGGTTATTTGCCAGATGCAGAGATTGTCTTTCTTGATGAAATTTGGAAAGCCGGACCTTCTATTCAGAATGCCTTGCTTACAGCCATCAATGAACGTATCTTCAAGAATGGTTCTGATACACTGAAGCTTCCCATGAAGGCTTTAATTGCTGCCAGCAATGAGTTGCCAGCGGAAGATGAAGGACTTGAAGCTTTGTGGGATCGTTTTCTTGTTCGCATCGTTTCCAACTGTATTTCAAGTGAAACGACCTTCTACAAGATGGTAAGGGAGAAAAGCAATAGCGACCCTATCATACCGCCGTCACTCCTAATTACAGAGGAGTTGTATCATTCATGGCAATCTTCCATATCAGATATTGTCATACCTGATGATGTTTGTCATGTCATCACTGCTATTCGTAAAGCCATCAAGGAGGAAATGAAAAGCGAAGATTTCTCTCCAATGGATTATTACATATCCGATAGACGCTGGAAGAAGGTGTTCCATTTGATGCAAGCTTCAGCGTGGTTAAACGATAGAGATAGTATCAACATAACAGATTGTTTGCTATTGATACATTGTCTGTGGAACAAGACTCAGACAATATCGAAGGTTCTGGAGATTGTACCCTCTGCCATAACATCAGGGATCGACGTTCGCATTGCTGAAAACAAAACTGCATTAGACAAACTCATAGCCCAACTCTCTGCAAACATGCCACAGGGAAGGGTTCCAATCACCGAAGATGATGATGAGTTCGCAGTGACAAATTACTTTTATTACACAGTCGATGGATTCAACAAGGGGAAATGCCTTTTCTCAAAAGCAGATTACAATCATGTTGACACAAAGAAAACAACTGATGGCATCCTCTATTTTGACGATAGGAACAACTGTTGGATGATTCATGCAATCTATACCGGTGCTCCTTTCGACTACAAAATGTCGAATGGTAAACTTACAAAGTTGAAACTTCAAAAGTGTAACGGAGGTATTATTGTTGATAGCATCCCATACGCCTTCAAAAGGAAAAGCCGATTTGGAGCAAAAGGTCAGGAACAACAAACCTCTTCGTTTACAAGTACAGAGATCATCTTTGAGGAATGCGAATCAATAAAGAAAGACTTCGCTGAATTACAGTCATTATTCGCCAATAGTACCAATATTTTTGTGTCGTCTGACGATAAGAAACTTATAATGCGACAATTATCCAAGACAGAAAAGGAGATTGGAGAACTTGAAATAAAGATAAAGAATACAAAACTGCTCATTCGCTAATGACTAACCAGGAGTACATAGATAATCGTCTGGCAACATATAATGAGGCATTTGACTTCTATATGGATTGCGGAGAAATGCCTAAGAGTATCGAAAAAGGTGATATTCTTGGAGCCTATCTTAAATCCGTCATAGATTCAAATCCTCAGCTGGATAGTCAGGATCCATTATGGATGGAGGTGCTGAAAGATGACTTGCTGGCATTCCTGTCGGCAATGCTATCTGCATTCGTGCCTGTAGAAGAAGCTCACAAAAAGGAGCAAGCTTATATTGGACGGTACAAAAATGCAGATTTGGATAAGCAGCGTGAGCTTTGGCCATCAGTCTATGAGTATGTCAGCAAAAACTATGAACCAACGGATGTGAATATCGCAGGATATGTCGAACAGTTCAAAGAAAACAATGTTCAGGATGTAATAGATGCTCTATGTGAAGACTGGATGAAGGCATGTGACTCCAGAAAAGACGCAAGGGAAAAGAAAATACTGGAGAAGAATGCTCAATCATGGGAAAGGCATATTAAAGAATGGGGGCTATCAGACTATAAACGCCGAAAGAAAATAGATAACACATACTATCGATACCCTGCACTGCAGGAAATAGTAAAAATCATCGGTCGAGAACAACCACAACGTAAGGATGAGAAAGATGATATTACATATAAATATATTCCTATATTGCTATCGACTCCAGCAAAGACCGTAGAAATTGAACAGATTTCCATCGGGGATGACGTTGCTCACATGATGCCAATAGAAACGGCAATACTATCTGACCAGGAAACAGAAACTTTGTTCTACAAAAAGTTTGCTGGGAAACAATTACAGATATTCGCGAACAGACCACCATTAAAGAGTCAGGACAAGCAGATTCAGCAGCATCAAACGAAGCCTCGTTTGGAAATGGGACCGATTATTGTCAGTATAGACACAAGTGGGTCAATGAGCGGCAAACCTGAAGAAGTTGCTCATTCATTATTGATCCAGCTCCTTCGATTAGCAAAGAAGAAGAAACGCAAGTGCTTTGTTATTACATTCTCTGTACGTTCCAGAGCATTGGAATTGACAAATCCTGCAAACTGGCGCAAACTGAATAAATTCCTTGAAGAAGGGTTTAGCGGTGGAACAGATGGAGAGGAAATGTTAAACAGCGCACTGGATGCGTTGCAGAAGAAGGATTTCTGTATGGCTGACGTTTTGATAATAAGTGACTTTGAGTTTCCATTGCCTAAGTCAACAACAAAAGCCAGAATGCGAGCTGAACACGATAAAGGAACAAGATTCTATGGGCTACAGATTGGCTCGTGGCCTAATAGATACCAGTCTATATTAGATAAAATGTGGAAGATGAAGATATGAGCGCAAAAGGTAGATTTATAATAAATGCCAATACTCGCATCTGTTCAAAATACTTTCGGCTCACCTGTCATCAGGTTGATTATGACACATTGTTGTCAGAATCAAGGTTCCCATGTCCTGGACGAGATATGTATTTCAGATCAGGAGTATGTTCTGTAATTACGCAGTTTGATGGGAGAAATTTAGATGTCATATACTCCGATCGTACAAGCTGGGGCAATAGGCTATTACAACATTGGCTGCGTATTAAGCTCAAAGAATGTATAATATCAATCGCAGAAAAGGTCTTACCCGATAGATTGCATTACTGGGAACAGCAGAAAGGGTTAAAGGCTAAGAGTGTTTCTGTAAAACTCTTAAGAGGTAAAACATTAGGTCGATGTTTTCATGATGGAAGGATTGAGCTTTCTCCTAAGATTCTCTTGATGCTTGAAAGTTATACTGATAGCGTAATCTTGCACGAAATGGCTCATCTCAAATATCATCATCACCGACAGTCTTTCTGGAACTACCTTAGTATTCTCTTGGGTGAGGATTCTAAGGCTCAAAGTACAAGAATGGATTTGGAAATGGGCATAAAATACTTCTATTTGGACTATATAATGCAATAAACTTGATTGTATGCCCTGATTCGGCATACATGCCAGCTAAATTTGCATCGTTTAAAAATTTGAAAACTATGGCACTTTGGAAAATTTCAGTTAAGAACAGCGGAACAATCAACGGAGTCCGTTTAGAGAAAGGTATGTCTGTGGATTATGTAACCAAGACGAATACATCACCGTTGAGCGCATTGTCTCAGAATAAAGAACAGATAGGCCGATTGTTTCTAAACAAATATGGTATTGACCTATTGAAAGCTGGTCTTGTCAATATGGGAAGACTTACATGCGAGAAAATCGGATAAAACTATTATTAACTATAAACTATGAATTATATTATTCCACCAACAACTTGTCCTGAGCTACCTAAAAAGATAGCACCAGCTTTACCAAACTATCCTCTTCCAGAGGGTTATGAAAATGCCAATGCTTATCTTGAATATCTGGCATTCCAAGGAGCAACAAAACTTTATGGAAGTTCTATACCCGAAGAAGTTGTGGGCAGGCTACAATTTGAGTTAGATATTATCAAAGAAAAGAATTTTGCAGACTATTTCCTCATAATTGAAGATATGGTTCGTATAGCACGAGAAGGATTTAATATACTTGTTGGTCCTGGACGTGGTAGTTCTGCAGGTTCTTTAATTTGCTATTGTCTTGGTATTACAAAAGTTGACCCATTGAAACATGACTTGTTGTTTGAACGTTTTTTGAGTCCAGAAAGAAACGTCATGCCAGACATTGACATTGACTGCGAGCAGGGTTCTATGGATATTATTGTTGATTATCTAAAAGAACGGTATGGAGAAACAAATGTCTCTTATATAATAACATATAACCATGCAAGAGATAATGAAAGAACTTTCATCAGTCATGGTATACATGCCTGCGGTGTTGCTATGTCCAAACTTCCTCTTTCATATTACACGCCGATGGCAATTGTAGACGGTAAGGTAGTCACTGTTTATGATGGTCATATAATTGAGGATGCCGGACCTATAAAGATAGATATTCTTGATTGGGATATGCTCACACAGATGCACAAAATTATAGATCTCATTAAACAGAAAAAACAAATCTCTATAGATATTGATTCTATCGATACAAATGATCAAAGTACACTTGAAGCATTTGCTAATGGAGAGACTAATGGTGTCACACAATTCTCATCAAATTCTATTAAGAAGATTCTGTTAAGCATGAAGTCGCCTAAGTTTGAAGATTTATGCACATTAAATGCTATGTACAGACCAGGACCTATGGATTTTATACCAGATTATATCTCCAGGAAGAATGGTGATTCAGCTATAAAATACCAACTTCCTATCATGGAGAAATATCTTAAACAGACACATGGAGTTATGGTGTACCAGGAACAACTAATGTTGTTGCTTCGTCTTATAGCTAATTTTACTCGTGCCGAAAGCGATGACTGTAGAAAAGCAATCGGAAAAAGGAAGAAAGATAAAGTTGACGTTTTCCATACAAAATTTATAGATGGTGGTATATCAAATGGTTATGACAAATGTGTTCTTGAAGAAGTATGGAATAAAATGGATAAGGATGGAGTTTACTTATTTAACAAGTCACATACTGTTTGCTATACATTCCTTGCATTCCAGATGATGTACTTGAAGGTTCATTTCCCAGACGAGTTTTATATGGTAATCTCTAATACTAAATGACATAAATGTGTAAGTACGGTATAGATGTTGATCCCAGCCACATGAACTATTCGTATTTCAACTGCGAAAGAATCGGATAGTTAAACTGACAAGCAGTCTGGTTATAAGCGATTAAGCCTATAGCCAGACGGTTCTAATGTTTGAAGATCAGGTTTAGCTCCCAAAGTATGCTATGATTACACCTGTATTTCGTCAATAATCTTCTCAAAAGCAAACTTCACCGCATTACGCTGATACTTGTCATGTTGGAAGATGGTACTGTAGCACTTCACAGTAACGCATTGCTTGATACGAGGTGTAATATCGCCATAAACTTCAAGAAGGTCTTTGGCTTTGTTGCGAGCATCCTGAATCTCAGGGCGTCGCAACTCAATCTCACTGATGCAATTAGGAATGAACAGCATCTTAGCCTTACTAATCTGAACGAACAAATCTGCAAAGAGGATTGTCGTGTCGAGATTGTCGAAGTCATAGCGAGTTGGTACCACGGCTAAATCAGCAGCAGCGTAGATGTGCTGAAGGCAAGCATCATTGATGTTGCCAGGGCAATCAATGAGGATAACTGCCGGAACCTCCTTCAACTTCTGCATGTTTGACTTCACCTCGTCAGCATTGGCTGTGCTGAAAGGCAATAACTGATATGGCAGTTCTGCATCAGGATGCTCTGCCAGTTCACGCTGACGATGACGGACAAGCGTCTGCTGGATGTCCGCATCATAGACAATAACAGGGATGCCCTTGTCAACAAGGTGCATAGCGAGGTTAGCACACACGGTACTTTTACCTCCGCCACCCTTAAGTCCAACCGTTACAATGATTTTGTTTTGCATTGTCTTAAAGTTGTTAAATTGTTAATAAATAAAGATATAACGGTAACTACTCAGCACCCATAGAAGTATCCCTATTGGCATAAGTAATCGTCTTACTGTTGTACTACAGCAAGAATTGCATTGTATTTAGAATTTCCGTTCTTCATGGCAGTTTCTACGATGGAGTGTAACTTGGCAAAATCATCGGCACCGCTGTCAGTTCGGAAGCAACCGCTGACCTTCTGCTTTATCTTGATTTTCCTAACTCCCCGCTCACTGGCATTGTTGTCGTAAGGAACGTTCGAATCGGATAGAAAGGTGAATAGATAATCCTGGACTTTAAGGATGCCTCTCTTGAATTTCTCAAACTCGTTATCAAGATGTGTGAGACTTTCACCCAAGAGATTCTTCATCTTTGTCTTCAGCACCTTTATCTTTCTATAGGTAATGCGGTCTTCCTTTCTGATATTTATAGAGTGCTCTATTAGATGAACGAATCTTCGTGACCAGTCCTGACTCGGATCCAGTTCGTTCAGATATTCTGCATTCCTGAGGAGATGAGCCAGACAGACCTGATGGTCCTTAATAGTCATATTGAAGTAACTCTGATGCCTGTCCGTCACAAGTGTTGAATTTGGGAGTCCCTTTGGAAACTTTGAGTCTATGGCCTTCTGACCTCGTGATTCAGACTGGTACACGTATGTAAGTAGGTCGTTTTGAAAAATCCAGTTCCAATGCAGATGCTTTCCTACCGCAGCCCCCGTTTCATCGGCTCCTACGACCGGTGCCGTTTCCAGCCTCTTGCGTATTTCCTCGTATACAGTATCTGCCTTGCCACTATTCTCTTTTAGTATGTTCTGTACAGTCCCCTCGCTTATATTCTGACCGGAGAGGTCGGATATAAGCTCTGCAATTCTTTTGAATGGAATACACTGCACGACATTAAGGTATGTCACCAGTGCACGAAGGTTGTCACCATACTTGATACGGCAGTTGGGAGCTTCGCAGTTGTTTACACAACCGCATTCGCAGACCTTCTCGTAATACTGCTCCTCACAGGTCTCTACGACCACCTTGATATCAACAATCTGTGTCTTACGAATCTTCCTGCACGGTATATCAATCAAGGGCCTACCGCAGCATTTACAATAGGCAGGTTCGTGCTTTACAATCACATCCGGTTCAGCAATGGTCTGTAGTGTGTGTCCCTTGTGACCAAGCTGTCCACCGCTCGGTTTTCCGGTTGGCTTGCGAAGAGACTTTGTCCTGCGCAGCTCACGGGATGCGATACTTTCTTGGGAAGGAGGAATACTGCTATTACTGCTGTTCTTCTCGGGCTTTCCTGATGTACTTGACATATCGTCATCATCTTCCTCGAGTTCCCTGATGCGCCCTTTTGCTACGGCAAGTTCTGATTTCGTGGAAGCAAGTTCCGACTTTAGATTATGTATCTCTACGTTCTTCTGGTTAATGACACGATTGAGGCGTCCGATCTCCTCATTCTTCTCGGAGTCGGACTTCTCAAGCTTGCGCAGACGCTGGTTTATCTGGCGCAATACAACATCTATGTCAGTACAGTCTCTCGCCATTTTGGGTGCAAAGAAAAGCATTTTTATTCATATGGCAAAATCACGATTTACATCCCTTAACGCAGACTTTTGATTTAAGGAAAATGCAAAAACGTATCTCCTGACAGATAATTTATTGAAGAGCGATAATAGCCAAAGAAGACACGTTGCTCACATCATCGCAAAAGAACTCACTAAATGAGCTGTTTTAAACAGCCAACGCCCTCATCGACTCAATCATTAGAGAGTTTGTGACAGTGATGAAAATAAGCAAAATCAAGTTTATGGTTTATTAACGAGAAGTTTTCTATAGGGGTGCTGAGTAGTTACATATAACGATCACTTCTGATTCTCTAATCTCTTCTTTTCAGCCTCCTGATGCTGACGCTTCTCCCATTCCTTCTTCATGTACTTCTCGAAGGCAACGGAATCGTAAGCATTACGAAGGTGCTGCTTGTCCTCCCGACGAATGAGTTCCTTCAGGTTCTCTATGGTCGTAAAGTAATCCTTGTCTGCAACGAGGAAAGGGCGAATGGTTCTGTACTCGAAAAACTCATCATCGAGTTTAGCCTTATACGCATCCACTGCGACATAAGCAGCAACACCGAAGACAACACCCATGATGGCAACAGTGAAGGCTATCATGTGTTTGATCTTGTCTGAGACATATCCACTGTAGAACTTCACAAATCTACGCTTAGTCTTACGCCATGAAGACTTTCTCTTTTTCTTCTTGGCTTCCTGCTCGTAGTGTTCGAGAATAATTGTCCTTATGTGTTCCTTGACGATAGCAAGAATTTCTTCCTTCTCCTCTTTGTAGCGATCACCTTTCCAATTCATCCAACGAATAAGCAGGTGCTCCATTAGATAGTCATTGTTCTTGTAATGAACGCTATCATCAACCGTGGCTGGAACTACCTTTGGAGGCGCAGGCTTTGGCATTCTGGCAAGAATGGATTCTGCCATAGTCTTATGGCCTTCTTGATTGAAAGTTACCTTCAGCGCATCTTTATTGTATTCATCTACAGTGCCATCATCATTGATGGTCATGCCAAAATACAGTCCTAACGAGGCAAGACCGTTCATGACGGCATTATGGCGAGTGCGATTGCTGCTGCCTTGTGCCTGTATCGTCTGGTTGATCTGACTAACCTGCTCGATGATAACAGCACCCTCAGATTTGGGTTCCTGTTCTTTTTTCTTAGCCATAATTTATCGCTTTGGTTTATACTGTGGTTTCTTAGACTTGGAATGTAGAACGCTCATGTTGAACTTGAACTTCCAGCGTTCATCGTCATCATCCTTCTTACCCCAGCCACTTGACTGACCTCCACCTCCACCACCAACAGACAACTGAGGCTGATATGGGGTAAGAATGACGAATAGCAGTACTGCCAGAGGTACGAAGTCAGAATTGCCATCCTTGGATGGAATGAGGTCGCCTTGGTCAACCAACTTGTCGTACATTGAATCACCGATAGCCGTTCTGACACTAGGCAATTTGAGTTTTGGCACTCCATTAGGATAAATGTCATCGAACGTCTTAGTGGTGCGAAGAGCAGTGAAATACTCGCTCATAGGCAAGCGATGCAGGTAGGCTTCACGCTTCTCCTCGTAGTGCTCACGGACGTTTTCATGAACGATCTCAATAAAATCGCCGTACTTCTCAGAGAGTTTTGCCAGAGTCATAGACTTGTCAATCTGTCTTCCGCTGAAACTGAATCCGTCTGTGCTGAATGAAACACCGAGAATCTTTCCGGTCACATTGTTGACATGGAGTTTCATCTTGATGTCATCCTTTGCAAGTTCATTCTCAAAGCCTTTCCAGGTTTCAGTCTTTTCCTTTGCAGCACAGATGGCATCATAGATTTTGTACTTTGCCTTATCCTTACCACGAAGCCTGTCACGGCTGACATCTACCTTTCCTGACGATATGTGAAGACCATATTTCTGAGTAAGTTCAAGTGCTACACGAGCGGCACGTCCTACTTCAAAAGAGTCGCTAACTACGTTGCCGTTAGAATCAACACGAGTGGTTAAGCCGTGCATGTGAGGATTCTTTGCTGACTTATGACGAGCAAGGACATTCTCTGTGTCCTTGTAGCCCATTCGGGTTAAGAACTCAAGCCATATCCTGGTCATCAATTCGTCTGTCAGCTTTGGACTGTCCCATCTGGAAAAAGACAGGATGAAGTGTCGTACTGGCTCCCCAAGATTATGATCTCCCTTTCGGGCATACGAATCCATAAGCATAGCCATCGTTCTGTTATCCACATTGGGCGGTATTCCCGAAGAATGATAAATCAGACGCGCACCCTTCTTTTGTTTGTCCTTGCCGTAGATGTCAGTGATGTAATCAATGGCACCTTTGAAGTTCTGTCCTTTTACAATCTTTGCAACCATTGTTATCCCATTTGTTTTGCTGATTTGTTATTCCAGACTGTTCTCCCATTAGGCTTTCGACAAGTCACCACCTTTGAAGATTCGGGTTATCAAAGTGATGATCAGATTCAGTACTTCCTTGCACTTATCTTCGAGGGAATACAGACCTCCAAGATTTGCCTGGTGAGCAATCTGGTTTACGTTGTTTGCCATGCCAGCAAGCTTACGGACATAGTCAGTCTGTTCCTCATCCGTATATGCCACATCTGTCTTTTGGAGTGGTGCATCGTGCATCCACTTTTTAGGTGTTCTGTTATGCTTCTTCGCTTCCATTTCCATCTTCTCCAGATCAGTGTCATTGTATGAAACTTTGAACTGGTGGCGACGCTTCTGATATAATTCGAGTTTAGGGCGACCGCCTTTCTGCTGTGTATCTATTCTATTTTGTTTTGACATATTCTTGTAAAATTATAGTTCAACATAGCGCCAATGTTCTGACAGCATTAGGCAGATCGATGGCGTGTGCTCTGCCATATCCATAGGCAGTATGGCATTGCCAATCCTTCTATAGGTTCTGTGCAGTAGCCTCCAAATGAATAACTCTCCGGCATCGGTGTAAAGCCCTCTGGCATCATTTGATGATGGAATATCGCAGGATGCTTTAACCAAGGCTTACAGGTGATTTTTCAACTCTGGCTAACGAGTACTGGGAGTGACTGAAAGTTCCAGAAGCATAGCGATGGATCTTGAAGTCACAGCCAATACTCATAGGAAGCAGCGTAGCGTCATTCGGCAGGTCGTAAGACCGTTGCTGTCAGACTCATCGAACCGCCAGAGGTGGTGAAAAATGAGTAGGTTTTGAGTACTCAAAACACTAACTTGCTTTGAAAAATCACCTACCTATTTTTTACCCGTTTACGGCATGGCTTTCAGCCTTGGTTTTCGACTTTTGAACGCTTGCCGTGAGGCTTTTGCCTTACAGGTGGAGCTGTGATAACCGAAGGAATTACAAAGCCTTGGTTGGCTCCAGTCATCTGGTTTACGATGTCAGTCATAGACAGTGGGGGTGCCTCTGTCGGTGACGAATCTCCTTGCTCCTGCAAGTCCTCAGAAACGGACGGATCTTCATCAGAAGTTTCGTGCGTATCTATATTAGAAGATGTGTCAGGTTCCTGAGCATCGATAGACTCCGAAGGGTTATCAGCCTTGTCTGGTGAATCATCAGGTGCCTGCTCGTCAGACTGCTGAAGGTTGCCAGATTGGAACTGCTCAGCATTGTCAACTTTGATATGCTGCTCGTCTGCATCCTGGTTGGAACACTCATCGGGCAAAATCTGCTTGTCAGGTTGCTCAATGGGTGTGCCATCGGGATTATGACCAGAGGGAGAAGGATTGTCCTTAACAGCATCCGTAGGACTCTGTATTATGTCAGCCTTTTGTTCTCCAGAATGGCGTAACTCATGATAGCCATCTTCATCAGTCCATCCAACAACAGATACCATATCTGCTATGGATGCCAGTTTGGAAGGAGTGCGACAGATAAGACTGAGTTCAACAAATCTGTCCAGTACCTTGGTCATTGGTTTCGGTCCTATGCCGAGTCGCTTACAGAGAGAGTTGACCGAGCAATCCAGTTCTCCCTCTGATAGGGTGATCTGAATGCCTCGCTTGACGATAGTACCATTGGTTTGGGATAACTGATTCAGTAATTCCGAATAGATATTCCAGATTGTTACCCCATTTGTTATCCCACCAAGGTATTCACAAGCCTCTGGAGAGAGCTCGACACGAACTTTCCCGAAGTGAAGTGTATTATCATTTTTGTTTGCCATACTTTGGTTGATTTACGTTCTCGCCTTGCAGGTGCCGGAATCAGAATTTGTTCTTCCGAGTAACCGGAATTAGCGAAGGATAGGCGAAAGAACTGTTCTCCTATATCCAGTATCAATGACAAAAGGGAAATGAATAGCCCTTTGGTTAATGGCACCGTAATGAAATGGATAGTGTTCAGACCTGAACATCGAATATCATTGATATAGGAAGAACAATTCTTATTCACCATGGAAGAACAAATTATCTGCCTGTCTGTGCGCTTCTCATACCAAGCTTCTGCTCATGCATGATAGCAGCCTCTTGGATTTCTGTCTTAGAGCTCTGACGATTGCGACGAATCCAAGCGAGAATCTCTGACTTCTCGAAGTAGATCATCTTGCCGTTTGGACGGTAGAAAGGAATCAACTGGTCTGAGGTCATCTTGTAGAGAGAACTGCGAGCGATGCCCATGAACTTGGCAGCTTCTTCAACGGTTAAAATCTCCTTGCCGTTGTCAAGGATGTTCTCCATAGCTTTCATGCGCTCTTTGAGCTCTTCTACCTGCTGATGGAGGTCTGTGTCCTTCTGGACGTTGGTTTTCTTGTTTTCTGACATACGCATTATTGATTTAATTCCTTTGAGCAAGTGTGACATTCGCGAAATGACGATGCAAAATTATTATGAGTAGGAGCATTTTCAGGAAATTAGTCCTCAAAACCAGCCATTTTCGAACCAATTTTGTTAGTTTGGTCTCATTTCTACATGCAAAAGGTACCAAAGAATTGAATTTGCTTTATTTCTTTGACTATTGTCCAGTTGTATGGAAAAGCAAGAAATGTTTAGGCATTATCCTGACCTATCTTATATTATATATCACTGCTGTCCAAAGAAAAAATCTTGGACATGATTTAAATTAATTATATTCAATGAGTTATACGAATTTGATTTTTTCGAGATTTGATTTTGTACTTTTGCAAATTGTATTGCAAGAGACTGAAATCATGAATCAAGGAAAGACCGTATTCGCTCAAATCATGTCGCTCATACCAAGATATGAATTCGACAAGTGCGTAAAGAGATACAATGGCAATAGACATGCCATCGAGTTCAAATGCAGAGACCAGTTTATGGTGATGAGCTTTGCGCAGTTCACTGACCAAGTTAGTCTCCGCGGCATTGATGCAACGCTGGTTGCACTCTCTTCCAAACTCTATTCGAGCGGAATAAAGTATATCCAACGTTCCACTTTGGCTCATATCAATGAGACCAAGGATTGGCGTATATACCATGATTTCGGTCAGATACTGATTGCTTGGGCAAGAGAGCTGTACCAAGATGAACCTTCCCGTCTTGACGTGGATGTTATCGTGTACGCCTTTGATAGCAGCACTATCAAGTTGTGCCTTCAGCTTTGTCCATGGGCTCGTCTGCATCATGACAAAGGTGGTGTGAAGATGCATACGTTGTTGGATCGGCGTGGTTCCATACCGACATTCATCTATCTTACAGAAGCTGCAGTTCATGACTCTAAGACAATGAGTTTGATTCCTGTAGAGCCTGGAAGCTATTATCTCATGGACAAAGGCTACGTCGACTTCAAGCAGCTGTTTAATCACTTTCATCGTCAGCAAGCGTTCTTTGTAACAAGAGCCAAGGATAACATGAAATATGAAGTGCTGGAGGAACGTCCCGTAGACAAGCGGACTGGTGTTGTGAGTGATGCCATTATTAGGCTTACTGGACAGAAAACCTCACAATGGTATCCAGACGCACTCCGCATGGTTATTTATGAGGATTATGCTACCGGCAACATTTATAGATTTCTGAGCAACGATTTCACTCATTCCTACCTGACTATAGCGGAACTCTATAGAGAGCGCTGGCAAGTGGAATGTTTCTTTAAATGGATCAAACAACGACTGCATATCAAGTCGTTCTATGGAACGAGCCAGAATGCTGTATTCTCGCAGATTTGGATTGCCATATGCGATTATCTGCTGCTTGCCATAGCTAAGAAGGTATATCATATTGATCAAAATCTTTATATATTATCTGCTGCCATTGGTAAAGTCCTCTTTGAAAGGAAACCTTTAGGTGAGCTATTTGTTAAGCCCAAACGTCCTCAGAATGACTCCGATGATGGTCAGTTGACCTTATGGGAAAATTTCTTTGGACAGTAGTGATTATATATTAGCAATTGGCTAACACGATAGCACGAATCGTTTTGTGATGCAAAGTTACGCCTAGATTGACGAACTCGGATAAAACGACCTTGCAGTGAGCCTGATATTAAAACTATTTATGATACGAGTATGATTTTACGCGAATAATCATACTATAAACCATTCTCAAACGTGCATTTTGTTGAGTTTGATTTCTTATCAATCGATAGTGATGTAGTTGCGCTGTCCTGTATCAAATCCACTGTTCAAGAATCGTGAAAGGTGGATAGAAAAAATAATTGGAAGAAGTGGACTGAGTTTGAAAGAATTTTTGTATCTTTGCACTGTAAAGATGGCAACTGCACCACATTTGAGTTTCTTTAGATTTATTTTTCTGTTTTTTGGTGCAGGTTTGTTACGTGAAGCCAATCTTCTCCCAAAACGATATTGATTTACAGATGGTTACATCATTTCTGAAACCTACGAATTATAGCCTTGCTTCTCCCACGTGAACACCATGTTGTCGCCAGAAGGCTCCACCTTCAAATTGATAGGACGAACGAAGCCGTTGATGTCGTTGTCGAGAGCCACGTCCTTTTTAGAACCGCTGCTTCTTTCTTGCCATTTGCCCTTCACAGTAATCTTATGGCCATAATAGGAGAATGACTTGTTAAAGGAGAGCTTAAGGTCGACGGTATACCATGAATATTCTGTCGTATTGCTGTTGTATGGGCATGTCTGTCCACTCTTAAGATCTTGGAATTGTGCCGTGCCTACGTTTGTGCCATCAATATTAATATCCGAAGCCTTGTCGAAAGTACCAGGTCTGTCTTTAAGTTCAAAGTATATTGCATCAGATATATCTATCCACATGTCGTTAAGTTTACCCACCTCTTTATTATCGATGCAGAGATACACATCGCCAGTAAAACGGGCGTCGAAATCTTTGTATGCAAGCCTGTATTCCCAGTTGAACATCCATAACCTAAGCGTCACCTCCGTGCCACTGCTTGTATAGGACGTTTTGTCGATTATAACAACTGGGTTGAGTGGTTCTGCGGCTGATGCGTTGCCCACGCCAGCCATGCACAAAAATAACGAGAACAGGGTATAGACAACCATACTGCCGATGTGTTTAGAGTTAATGTTTTTCTTCATATTTGTTGATTTTATTGTTTTACATGCAACAAATTTAGCTAAAAATAGCATTAAGGCAAATAAAACAACCGGAAAATAACGTAAATGAGATGTAAAAAGTGGGGTAAAAAGGGGTAAAATCATAAAAAAGTATACTGCAGTACTTACGGGAGAGTACAGGAAAAGCTATATAGGAAACTGGACAAGAACAACATTTCTCAGGCTGTCTTTAAATGGATAGAAGACAACCTGAGAAATGGAATTATCAATACATAATTTACTTTTCCTTGAATCTCTCGCCCCAACATTCCACCATCTGTCGGTATAGTTTCTCCTCATTAGGAAAATGCTGTGCCTCCCAGATGCGCTGGTCCTTCAGTTTGTCCGGCATAAACTGCTGACGGACAAAATGGTTTGGATAGTCATGCGAATATTTGTATTCGGCAGCATAGCCGAGGTCTGCCATCAGCTTCGTGGGAGCATTGCGTAGATGAAGAGGAACAGGCAGGTTGCCCGTAGCCCTCACAATCTCCAGAGCCTTGTTAATTCCGTTGTAGGCAGAGTTGCTCTTCGGAGAAGTGGCAAGATATACCGTAGCCTCAGCAAGAGGAATTCGTCCTTCGGGCCAGCCAATCTTCATCACGGCATCAAAGGCGGCATTGGCAAGGAGCAAGGCATTGGGATTGGCGAGCCCCACGTCCTCAGAAGCACTTATCACAAGGCGACGCGCTATGAACGACGGGTCTTCACCACCCTCTATCATCCTTGCGAGCCAATAGAGAGCTGCATCGGGGTCGGAACCTCTGATGCTCTTTATGAATGCCGAGATAATATCATAGTGCATCTCGCCACCCTTGTCGTATGCCATAGGGTTCTGTTGCAAGCATTCCACCACCCTACCGTCTGTAATAACCACCTCCTCAGCGGAACTTGACTCCACCACGAGTTCCAGGATATTAAGCAGCTTGCGGGCGTCGCCACCACTATATCGCAATATTGCCGCCTTCTCCTTCACAATGATATTGCGCTTCTTCAGTTCCACATCATTATGTATCGCACGCTCCATCAGCTCCGTGAGGTCATCCTCCTCAAGGGGCTTCAACACATAGAGCTGACAACGTGAAAGCAGAGGACGTATCACTTCGAAGGAAGGATTCTCCGTGGTGGCACCGATAAGCGTGACAATACCCTTCTCCACCGCACCGAGCAAGGAGTCCTGCTGGCTCTTGCTGAAACGATGAATCTCGTCAATGAAGAGTATGGGATTGTTCTCATTGAAAAACCTTCCGCCGCGCGCCTTCTCAATAACATCCCTCACGTCCTTCACTCCGCTCGTCACAGCGCTGAGCGTATAGAAGGGTGTGTTCAGCTGACTTGCCACAATCTGCGCCAAGGTGGTCTTGCCCACTCCCGGAGGGCCCCATAAGATAAAAGAGGTCACTCTGCCAGCTTCTATCATATTGCGAAGTACGGCATTCTTGCCTACAAGATGCTTCTGACCAATATACTCATCGAGAGTTTTCGGTCTCATTCTTTCTGCTAATGGTTGACTCATACATGCAAAATTATGAAATATATTGCATACAGACAAAAAATATACTTCTAAAAACTTGCTGATAAAAGATAATGTATTACTTTTGCACAACATAACAATGGGTATAAAGCAAAGGAATATGAAAGTCACATTGCTCCAGACAAATATCACGTGGGCTGAACCTTCTGACAACCAAAGAAATGCAGAAGAAATGATAAGTCAAGCACAGGATTCCGACATGTATATTCTGCCGGAAATGTGGAGCACGGGCTTTGCCACTCAACCTCACGGAATAGCAGAAGACGAGGAGACAAGCGGCAAAAGCGGCTCATTGACATGGATGAAGGATATGGCTGCGAGGAAAAAAGCCGCCATCTGCGGAAGCCTTGCCATAAGGACATGTGAGGGACAGTATGTGAACAGACTGTTTTTTGTATTCCCCGACGGCACATACAGACACTACGACAAGCGCCATCTCTTCAGCATGGGGGGAGAGAATGCACACTATACGGCAGGAGACGAGCGCACCATAGTGGAATACAAGGGAGTCAGATTCATGCTGATGATTTGCTATGATCTGCGCTTCCCCGTATGGAGCCGCAACAGCAACGACTATGATGCCGTGATATACGTGGCGAACTGGCCTACACCCCGGCTTGCAGTATGGGACGCTCTGCTTAAAGCAAGGGCACTGGAAAACCAATGCTTCGCAATAGGAGTGAACCGAACAGGAACAGACCCAAACTGCGAATACTCCGGCGGAAGCGCCATAATATCGCCTTACGGAAAGGTGATGGCGGAATGTGGCAACGAGACAAAAGCCGCAACAGCAAACCTTTGCATGGAGGAACTACAACGGTTCAGAAAGAAATTCCCCGTACTCGACGACAGGGACAACTTTAGCATTCAAAAGAACAAATAAAAGAATAACAAAAAAATAGTATTATAAGTTTAATATGAAAGAAACAGGTAAAAAAGCACTTACATTAAAGACTTTGAACAAGAGCAACGTCTGGGACATACAGGAAAATGATGTTTTCAGAATGTTGGAAGCTGCTGAAAAAGACGCTGACTTGGCGGATAACTTCAAACACTATATCGATATCATGCGCAGCGCATTCGAGATAGAGCAGGTGAAGATTGACCGTCCTGAGGTTATAAAGAAATACGAGGCAAGAGACTTCAAGGTGGCTACAATAAAGCTGGACGAGAAAACATCCGTGAAGTATGCAATAAAGAAGAAGACCATTATGCGCGTTACCGACCTCACATACGAGAACATACGCCATATCTCGGCAGCAAAGCTCATGGAGGTGATAGAAAGAAACTTCGGAGGCGGATGGGACTCACTCTCTCAAAGCATACAGGACATTATACAGAGCGGATTCGACATCAGCACAACTACCCTGCCGAAGGAACGTCTGCACAAGAAAGGCGGCATGTACGAGAAGAAGGTCGAAGACGGATTCGACGTATTGGAAATACCTAAGGGAGGATGGACAGAAGCTATCTTCGCCAAAGTGAAGCCGCTCGAAGAGAAGCCTCATCTCGATCTTGACGACGAGAGAAAGAAGACACGCGACGACGAGGACGAGGATGACGAGGACTTGCCAGACGATATCGACAAATACGATGACGACGACGACGACGATTTCGATGACGACAAGCTCACTGAAGAGAGTTATCGCACCACAATCGAAGAGGATCCTGAGGAACTGTCCCTGCAGGCAGAAGATGTAGCCGACGACGACGACTATTAATCCACACCCCCAAAAAGAAATGAAAAGGATAATATATCTGATATCTATAATTGTCCCTTTCTTCATTGCTTCTTGCAACAGACAGAGTTCTGTCCGCACAAACGATGAAGGAGGGGACACTTTGCATCTGGAATATGCAAAGAACATCATCATCGTGAAATACACAACACACTACGATGTGACCATGCTTAACCCATGGAAACAAGGGGAAATCCTTCACAGATACAGACTTGTCGTTGCAAAGGGCGCTCCACAAGCTGACGATATGACTACGCTAAAGGTGCCTTTGGAAAACTGTCTCATATCAACATCCGTACACTGCGAACTGGCAAAGATGCTGGGAAAGGAACATTGCGTTGGAGGTATCTGCGACTTGCAATACATGAACTCGCCGTGGATAAAGAAGCGTTGCTCTGAAAACAAGACGCAGGACTGCGGCAGCTCCATGGCTCCCAACATAGAGAAGATAATAACCCTAAGTCCTGACGCCATATTCCTTTCGCCGATGAACAATACAGGCGGGTACGGAAAGGTAGAAAGCATAGGCATTCCAATAATAGAACTTGCCGACTATATGGAACCTACTGCACTGGGAAGAGCGGAATGGATAAAGTTCTACGGCATATTGTTCGGAGCAGAGAAACAGGCAAAAAAGATTTTCGACACTACAGAGAAGCAATACAAGAGACTGACGGAAATCGCTGCAAAGTCAACAAACCACCCTACCGTACTGATGGACAAGATTGAAAACGGAGTATGGTACGTGCCTGGCGGAAAGAGCACCATGGCACAAGAGCTGAAAGACGCAGGAATGAAATACGCCTACTCTACCAATAACGAAGCTGGCAGTCTGCAGCTGTCGCCGGAAAAGATTCTCGACAACAACGCTGATGCTGACATCTGGGTGATGCGATACTACAAGGCTGACAAGACACCTCTGACGCTTGATGAACTGGAAAAAGAGAATACGGTTTACCCGATGATCAAAGCTCTGAAAGAGAAGAACGTATACGGATGCAACACCGCAGCCTCTACCTTCTTCGAAGACATACCGTTCAGACCCGACCTGCTGCTGAGAGACTTCATAATAATAGTAAACCCCGACAAGAAGGAACTGGGAAAAACGAAATATTTCAAGAAACTCAACTGAGTATGCTTAAAGACAAATGCCAAACAAACAACAAGACGCTACTATATATCGTTGCCATGCTTGCCTTGATAACCGTGTTGTTCATGGCAAACATAGCTACAGGGGCTATCCATATCCCGCTGGATTCCGTGATAAACATCCTGCAGGGTGAGGACGGAGAGAAAGCCACCTGGAGATATATAATAATGAAGTCAAGACTGCCACAAGCTGCCACGGCAACACTCTGTGGGGCGTCATTGGCAGTATGCGGACTGATGTTACAGACGGCATTCAACAACCCTCTCGCCGGTCCATCCATTTTCGGAATAAACAGCGGAGCAAGTTTAGGCGTGGCAATCGTAATACTACTGCTGAACGGTAGCATAACGACAGACATACTTACCATAAACGGATTTATGGCAATCATCATAGGAGCATTCCTCGGAGCAACAATAATTATTGCCATACTGCTGCTCTTTGCAAGAATAATACACAGCAACGTAGTACTGCTCATCATAGGAATAATGATAGGCTATCTGTCTTCCTCGGCCATATCTCTACTGAATTTTTTTGCCACGGAGCAAGGAGTGACATCATACGTAATGTGGGGCATGGGAAACTTCAGCAGCGTATCCATGCGCCACATGCCTGTTTTCGCATCATTGACAATAGTATGTGTAATGGCATCCCTACTTTTAATAAAACCTCTCAACGCATTGCTCTTGGGAGAGAAATATGCAGAGAACCTCGGATTCAACACAAAGCGTGTAAGAGTGTGGCTGCTGCTACTGACAGGCATACAGACTGCTGTAACTACAGCTTATTGCGGACCGGTATCGTTCATCGGTCTTGCCGTGCCACACATCACAAGAATGATTCTTGACACGGACAACCATCAGCAGCTAATGCCATGCACTATTCTGATGGGTGCAGCAATTGCACTTATATGCAATATGATTTGTACTGTACCTTCCAACGGAACCGTTATTCCTCTTAACGCCGTAACGCCACTTATCGGTGCGCCGGTAATAATATACATTCTGATAAAACAGAGGAAAGGATATTGAAAAATACATATTTGAAAACGTATAGGAAAAGTTGTGAAACCATATTAAATATGATTTGAAAACATATAAGATAATTCATGAAAACATATTAAATAGAATTAGGAAACATATAGGATATTTCATGAAAACATATTATAAAGGATTTGAAAACATATAAAAAAGATATGGAGTATATAAAAAAAACAAGCGGTTGTCTTCACAGATTACCGCTTTTATTTTCAATAGGTATTAGTCTTTTAAGGTAAAAAGATTGTTTTCAGGATAACGATTGCAAAGTTAGCATATTTTTTCAATTAACCAAAACATTTCCGAACTTAATTTATGTCAAGGCATTATGTGCTCCCACACATAGAGAGCATTTATACTTTATTAACTTTGTATTGACAGTTTAGCTACATTTTTCATCAAAAATGAGTACTTAAAACAGAAGCAATATGAAAACTAACAAGAATTAGGTATATTGTTAAATTATATATATAATAAAGTATCTGAAAAGAATAAGGGTCATTTCAGTCCGATTTGCAGACTAAAATGACCCTAAAAAAAATATAATCAGTAATAATTATGCTTTGGTTTTCAGAGAAGCGATACTTTCTTTAAGTGCAGCAATCTTCTCTTCGCTATCACTTTGCTTCTTTCTCTCAAGAGCAACGACAGCCTCCGGAGCATTAGCCACGAAACGTTCGTTGGAGAGTTTCTTCATCACTCCAGCAAGGAAACCTTCAAGATGTTTCAGCTGTGCCTCCTGCTTTTCAATCTCAGCGGCAATGTCAATCATGTCACCAAGTGGAACAGCATATTCCAATGTGCCAACCATGAATGCCGCAGCCGTAGCATCTTTCTCTGCAACGACATCAATACTGCTGAGGTTTGCCATCTTCATAACGACGCAGTCGTATGCAGCAAAGCCGTTTTCAGAAACAGTCTGAAGCTTCAAGCTGTCCTTGTTAGCAATATTCTTCTGGTTGCGAACTGTTCTTACACCAGCTACAATCTGCTTAACATTCTCTATATCCTCAACAAGCTTCAGATCATCAGCAGTAGGAGCAGGTATCTCAAGCTTCACACGCATGATTGACTCTCCGTCCTTGCGGTCGTAGATATGCTGCCAAAGCTCCTCTGTGATGAACGGCATAAACGGATGTAGCATCTTCAACAGATTCTCGAAGAAGCCAAGAGTAGCATCGTAAGTCTTCTTGTCGATAGGCTGACCATAAGCCGGCTTTACCATCTCAAGATACCAGCTTGAGAACTCGTCCCAGAAGAGCTTGTAGACCGTCATCAGGGCTTCAGAGATTCTGTATTTGCTGAACAGGTCATCAATCTCCAGACTTGCCTGACGAAGCTTTGCCTCAAACCATCTTACAGCAATGGTGTTTGCCTCTGGCTGCTCAGCTTCAGCCACCTGCCATCCCTTTACAAGACGGAAGGCATTCCATATCTTGTTGTTGAAGTTGCGACCCTGTTCGCAAAGCGACTCATCAAAGAGAATATCGTTACCGGCTGGGGCAGAAAGCATCATTCCCATTCTAACGCCGTCGGCACCATATTTGTCAATCAGTTCAAGAGGGTCTGGAGAGTTACCAAGACTCTTAGACATCTTGCGACCGAGCTTATCTCTAACGATACCCGTAAAGTAAACATGCTTGAATGGCATCTTGCCACGATATTCGTAGCCTGCCATTATCATACGTGCTACCCAGAAGAAGATGATATCCGGACCTGTCACGAGGTCGCTTGTAGGATAATAATAATTTATCTCTTCATTGTCAGGATGTTCAATTCCGTCGAACAATGATATAGGCCACAACCATGACGAGAACCAGGTGTCAAGACAGTCGCTGTCCTGCTCAAGGTCTTCCATCTTCAATGCTGCATTCTTCTGCTGTGCTGCTTTCAGAGCCTCATCAGCATTCTCTGCAACAACAAAGTCGCGCTTGCCGTCGGCTGTCTGGAAATAATATGCCGGAATACGGTGTCCCCACCATAGCTGTCGGCTGATACACCAGTCCTTGATGTTCTCCAACCAATGGCGATATGTATTCTTGTATTTCGGAGGATAGAACTGTATGTCGTCATCCATTACCGGTGGCAAGGCGATGTCTGCAAAATGCTGCATGGAAAGGAACCACTGTGTAGAGAGCTTCGGCTCGATAGGAACATTTGTTCTCTCAGAGAAGCCCACCTTATTATTATAGTCTTCCACCTTCTCCATCAGTCCTGCATCCTTCAGGTCCTGCTCAATCTTCACACGAACGTCCATGCGGTCCATGCCTACATACATGCCGGCAGCCTC
>ERZ791617.299-NODE-299-length-36070-cov-57.8836_pt1 | contig 36070 bp, 28 predicted proteins | sample MGYA00510272_ERZ791617 | MGnify/ENA primary metagenome ERZ791617 (study PRJEB30046, sample SAMN00715200) | human gut metagenome | study: EMG produced TPA metagenomics assembly of the A metagenome-wide association study of gut microbiota in type 2...
ACGAAGCCAACGACCTCGTCATTTTCGTAGATTTATGGGATATGAGAAGAAGCCCTAGATATCTGATCAGACAATTCAAAAGAAAACTATAAAAGGAAAGAGCTTATGAAGGAGAAAAGATATACATTACAAGAAGAGCAGCCGACTCCTATTGGCTGGCATCCGGCTAATGAAGAAGAAGCCGTGGCTAGGATTGAAGCCATTGAAGCGGAGTATGAAAGGACAGGTGTTAGCTATAATGAAGAAGAGTTTTTCAATAAACTAAATGAAGAACGAACATGGCTAACTAACAAAAGTTAGGAGGAAAAAAATATGGCTCATCCAATAAAAGCAATACCAACACTCTACGGTGAGGAGGCTCGTCGTTTCCAAGAAATGGCAGACGAAACAGAGCGCAAATATGGTGTTAGTCCCAAGCGAGACATCAAAAAAGATCTTCGCTACCGTGCTATGCGCACAATACTTGAAAGATCTAGCATAAATAGAACATTGCAGGTGGTTCAAGAACGGGCTGAAGGCCCAAAAACTCCTAGCCCAGGGCAGCACCCTGGGTATGCTAGCAATCAGCAATGCGCCCTGTAAGGGCAAAAGCTTTAAAAAGAGTTCTACTTATAATATATTCCCCAACTCTGACACTCGGAACAGGATTCTAGCGCCCCCGCATTTCACAGGGGCGCTAGAACTAAAATACTGAGTATCAATTTCGTAACAAGCTAATCTCACTTACGAAATCCGTCTTATTTCTCTTTATATGCCTCATACTCCTCACGAGAGATTGGAGTCTCTGGGTCAACAATCAACACTTCATCATAGGTCAAGCCATAGAGGTGATAGACGAGGAAGTCTATTTGATTCTCCAAGGCGGAAGTGTCAAACATACGTTGCTTTAAATCTAAAATTTCCTTTACCAATTTAGTGATTACACTAATACTATTAACATTTACAAGAATTGGAAACTTCGCAATCTCTTTACTTGTAACATTGGTGTTTGTACTCGTTTGTTTAAAAAAGAAGTTAATACTTTTTGAATTCAGAACACCTAACAGATAAAGCAAATCTATTTGATTTGAGCATCCACTAATAGAATTAGCGCAATACGTACACTTAGGTAGCATTGTAGCTATAATTCTAATTTTAGAATCAACACCTGTAATCCTTTGCATAACTATTCGTTCTTGCTCAAAAGCCGCATATCTACTTTCTGACAAGTCTGCCTTCTTAAGGTATAAAACACTTCCTTGAGAAGGAGTATCTGTTAATCTATATCTTAAAACCTGCGCACCCGTAACAACTCTATAAGCTATTTTATCTTGTGAAAAATTAGACTTATATTTAGTCATATCTATCTCTCCAGCTTGAGCATTAATAGAAAAAATGCCAACTCTCCTCATTTTTGACAAGATATTCCAACGGATATTATCACATATAGGAATGACTAAATCATTTGGATAAACTTGCATTATTTCCTGTTTCGAGATTTTTAATATAGACTTACTCGACATGAACTTATCCTTCCAAACATTAACATGGAATGTTTGGTCTACAATATTAGTTTGCTTCCTAATTAAAAGAATGGCAACACTCATCTTAACAGATTCAAATACACGCAGTCTAACATTATCACGTTCAGGGAAAGAATCAACTTTTAACACCAGACTATCTGAAAATATCATCTTTCGATTGCCAATAGCACTTTCCTCTGCAAGAATAGAATTCTGAGTTATAAAACTACAAATTCCATAACTTTTTAAAATATATAAGGACAAGGGATAAAAGAACTGAAAAAGGTTTAATCTTCCTCCTTTAGCTTGAGCATAGAACAAAGATTTTTTATAGCTTTCTTGAAGTTCCTTATCTAAATCTCGAACTTCATTATACGGCGGATTACCAATCACAATATCAAATCCACCCTGCTCGAATACATCCGCAAAATATGTATGCCACAGGAAGAACTGGTCATTTGGAATCTCCAGCTCATCTACAGCATCCTGCACCTCATGGTTTCCCTCGGCACAAACCTTGATGTAATCCTTCACATACTTATCTATCTGCTGGCGACGCTGAGCACGCAAGGTATGGTCGGTGATACTAAAATATGATTTTACCAAATCCTGAATGGTCTTCTGAACATCAGTTTCCTCAAAACCCAACGAGAGAACACCACGAGTTTTCTTGGTATCCTTACCAGTCTTCAACTTCTTGGAAGTAACATCCAAGTCCACCCCTTTATAACTCTCCAGCAACGAGTTGCCCTGCATAATCTTAAAGTCGAGATTAGGCAAAGGCATCGGCTCCTTTTCATCGATGATAAGAGCAAGCCAGAAACGGAGACGGGCAATATCTACGGCTCCCTTCTCTATATCAACACCATAAATGTTGTTCTGAATGATATGGCGCTTGATGTCGGCAGCATTATCCTCCTCGAAGATTTCGATAGACTTGCGGCATGCATAGAGTTCACGGAGTAAACCCATAGGGAAAGCTCCCGAACCGATGGCAGGATCGCAAATCTTCACATCTATCAACTTCCGGTCGATAGACATGGCAAGTTCTGAAGAAGCTCCACCCAGCTCCTCCACATCATTGGTTTTCACAAAGTTAGCAATATGTTCCTTTACCTCTGCATCCTCGATACCTGTTTGCAGATACGCCGTCAGCGACTCCTGACACATGTAACGAACGATTTCCTTTGGCGTATAAAAGGCACCCTTGTCCTTGTTGTCCTCCAAAAGATTCTCGAAAATCTTGCCAAGCATTTCAGGGTCAACACCCACCTCGGCATCGTTCGGATCGTTTTCATCAATCGTAAAGTTGTAACTATCAAAGAAATCGAAGAGCGACTGGAACATTCCGGCAGGGAAAACTGAATCTACTTCATCTATCTTCTCCTGCTGGAAGAGACCACCATTGAGATAAGGAATCTCATCGGCATTCGGAATATACTTCACTCCCACTCCGTTAACCAAAGGCGCACTACTCCGGTCCTCAGGCTTGGTATTGAGCAAGCCAAAGAACATAGGTTCAAGCACCTTGTCCAGGAAATCTTCCTTTACCTCATCAGAGGCATCATAGAACAAATCGTGCATGTAATGCAGATTGCCAGCAAGCCATCCCTTACTCTGCAGGAAATAAAGGAACACGATGCGACCCATCATCTTCTTGATATAATCGCGCACCAGTTTATCATCTTCCTTAAAGGATGTAAAGTATTGGACATCTGGTTCTCCTGTTTCCTGCTCCACCCATTTGTTTCCCTTCTTTACATATTCCTTACCTGTGAGGAATTTCACAAACTCGGCATACTGCTTGCGGTAAGCAGCAAAGAAATCATCTGAAAGAGCCTCAACAGAGAAGGCCTTCTTGATTTCCAAAAACTCATTCGCCTTCTTCTGCAAATCCACAAAACGGGAAACTGGAGTCTTATAATACGCCTTCTCATCACCAAACACATAGGTGAATCGCTTGGTGCTGGTAGCATCTTCCTTCAAGTCGCAAATCAGAGACAGGCGCCAGTTGATTCCATCATTAAATACCGCCAAGGCGGCATCAAAGCCATAGCCCAGATAAGGACGAATCAGGTTGCGAAGCCCCACCTTGCGGCGCAGCACCGAACCATCCTCCATTTCATAATAGAAGAATCCTAACTCATAATTATCTCGCGTTGTCATGCTGCCCAGGAAATATCCCTTACGGTCTTCGGCATCCTCGTCCAATGCCTCAGGACTCACACGCACCTTGTCGGCATGAAAGTAATCCTGCAACAACATCTGCCACTTCGAAAGATTGAACTTCGACTGGAAGAGTCGCTTGAATGTTTCTTTATTATATGTTGCCATAACTATCTTTGTTTTTTCTGTTCTTACACCTTATTATATAGAGAGACTTAGATGATTATTATTTAGAGAGAATTAGATGAATGACTCAGATACCACAATCTGCGGTTCCAAGATTTCCTCGTTTCTTTCCTCATCAGTATCCAGCGGAATGTTGTAGCGATCAAAGAGTTCATCTATCTTATCTATGATTTGCGCTATGAGGTCTTCTCTGGATGGTTTCTGCTTCTTTACCTGGCGATTGAAACTGTTGATGCTGGAATTGAGTCCGGTGAAGACACCCAGTTCCACTATCTGCTCCAGCTTCTTGATTTGCGCCACAGTCTTCTCCGCATCCACAGCATTCAAGGCCCGGTTCATCGTACGGAGAATGCTCAGCACGGCATTGGTCGATTTATCTTTCTTCCTGTTCTCCATGCTTTCGGCATCCACCACTTTTCTCACCACCGTCCGGTAGGATTCCAATGCCAGTTTCACCTGGTCGTAATGAAAATCCATCACCTTCGCAAAGTCACCCGGCTTCTCCTCCATCGCAGCCTTCATGATGTCCATCGCATCCAAGAATGGGATAGACAAAGCCTTGCCGTCAGCCTTAACCCAGTAATACTCCACCTTCTGAGGCGAAGAAAGATAGACGATTGTGGTATGAGGATGTTTTCCGATTTCCCTCACCGTTCGGCTCTTCATCGGCAAAGCCTTAATGCTGTTGTAGAGCTTGCGATGGGTGCGATAAAGCTCACGAGCTTCTTCCAGGAACTTCAGATTTCTATCCACAGCATCCTGGATATCAGGATTGAACATTTGGAACTCTTTCACGATTTCCTCTCTAGAGTAAATCTGCGCATCCTCGCCAAAGGCTGAATGGAAGCCCTGCAACTTGATGAGGGCATTGCTATAGAGATGAATCTCCTGATTGCCCTGCATCGACGGATAGAACATGTAGTTGTATATCTTGTCTGCCACCGAACCGATACGGTTGACACGACCGATGCGCTGCATCAATCGGGTAGCATTCCATGGCGAATCGTAGTTGATGATAACATTGGCACGATGCAGATTGACACCTTCGGCAAGCACATCAGAAGTAATCACGATGTTGAATTCATCCGATTGCTCAGCATAGTTGGCATCAAAGCACTTGCGGAGAAGTTCCTGTCGGTTGGTACGATTGCTGGCACAGACATCCAAAATGTCATGGCGATACAGACGATTCTGCAGCTGCTCCGTCAGATAATTCACAGTATCTACGCTCTCCGAGAAGATGACCAGTTTGCCTGTAGGATTTATCTCTTTATCAAAGAATTCATGCTCCAGTTTATCGATAAACAGTTCCAGCTTAGGGTCTTCGCTTACCCCATCCCATTGTTTGCACAAATCCTTCAAATTCTCAGCATCTTCTTTCAGCATCTCCAGGAACCGTTCGCTGAAATCCTCGTCTTTAAAGACTGTATCTTCCTCTTTCAAGCCTTTTTCTACGGCATATTCTATGATGCGATCCAACTCCCATCCCTTGGCTTGCTTATCCTTCACGTTGATATCGGGAGCGATAATCACCTTATTCTGGTCAAACATCTTGATCATATCCTCGGTAATGCGGAGGAAGGTATGGAGCGAACGGCGGAAGGCATAGAAACTGCTCTCCAATCGCTTGACCATGTGAACACGATAGATACCTGTCAGCATGGTAGAAATATGGAGGGCAGTAGGATACTTCTTGCGAGCCTCACCCTGCAAGAACTCCACGGCACGATAGCGGGCATAGTGCAAGCCCTTGCCTGTGGGATTATCTTCGGGATGAGGCGTATCGGTAAGAATCGCCATTGTACTATAGAAGAGATCGTCCAAACCGCCATTTAATTCATACATCAATTCGTTAGGAGGCAGAATATCCGGGAATACGATGTGCTGGTCATCCAAATCTTTCTTGTAGGCAGGCACATTCTTGATATTGTTTCTAGTTCGTCTAACCGTCACCTTATCAATCACTTGCGTTCTTATCTTCTCGTAGAGGTCATCGGTACGCTTGGCAAATTCTGCATTTCTTTCGTTCTTCTTGTCTAACTTACGCTCACGCATCAGCTTATCATATTCTTCTATCCATGGAGAGAAGGTTACAGGCAGATTCTGGATGCCTTCGATGGTGGAATAGCGGGCATTCTGGAAGAGAAGCAAGAGATTCAGAAGATCGGTTGGACGATTATTGAGCGGAGTAGCCGAAAGCAGCATCACCTTCTTGTGATGGCCTTTTACCAAACCTTCGTTTATGCGAGGAGTCTTGCAGATTAACTGCAAATCATCGTATCTGCCAGCGGTGGCTCCACGGAAGTTATGCGCCTCATCAACAATCACCAGGTCATACTCTCCCTTTTCACGAAAGTTGCCCTCGCCCTCTATGATTTTATTCAGACTGCCATTGCTCACAAACTGGGCGTAGCGCTTGATGCCGAAAAGCTTGAAAGTATCAGTCCAGTTCTTTTCCAAGGCTGGCGGATAAACCACCAGGATATTGGTGTATCTTCCATTTGCTTCTACAAATCGCTTGGCAATCATCGTGGCAACAATGGTCTTACCCAAACCCACCACATCGGCAAGAAAGAAGCCATTGTGCTGCATCAGCATCTGATAACCCTGAATCACGGCATCGTGCTGATAGCGGATATCCTTCACTCCCTCAGGCATTTCCATCGTAAAGTCATCCTCCACCTGTGAACCGAAAGTATCTATCAGCACCTTCATGTAGAGTTCGTATGGTGTAGGCAACTGGGCAAGATGAGTCTTCGCCTTCATCTGTTCGATGTCTTCCAGATTCAGAGGAACGGCCTGCTCCCAAAGTTGCTCAAATTCCTGCTTACAATATTCCACATCATTATAATCTTTCATCGCCACGTTCAACTCATACCGGTTGCTAGGCACGGTTCCCATTCCGGAATCGGATAGATTGGAGGAACCCATGATAATCCAGCCATCAGAGTTTGGATTATGGTTTTCCGGGAGAAGAAGATAGAATTTGGCATGGAGGTTCTTACTGCGATGGATACGCATCTCCAGTTTTTTGTCGATGATGTCCTGGCAAAACTGGAGGATACCTCTCTCCGTCTGCTCATCATAGCCTGCATTCTTCACTTCTTCAACGAAATCGTGAGAATAGGCATCGATGACAGCTTGTTCATCTATCTGTCCGAAAAAGAGTTTGGATTGCTTACGGAATATGTTGTCGATATTGATACCTACCAATATCTGCATCTTTTTGACGTGTTCGAATTCCTCACGAAGTTTGAAATAGCCCGAACTTCGGAAATATCCTACTACAGCCTGAAAGGTATGAAAATCAAGCATGTTGTGGGCTATCCCCTTGAACTTCTCGAACAGGGAATTATCAGGAGTATTATTAAAAAACTTAGTGCTCATCTGTCTGTATCTCCTTAGGCTATTGGCACTTCCGCCATTCCCCCAAGCAGAAACATTCTTGTTAGTTTGTATGGTTGCTACCAAAACAGAAATGGCGTAGGGAATCTATCACTCGCATTACCCTTGCCTATTGAGGTCCTAGGAAAACCTTTGATATTAAGGGTAAGAAGCAACAGAAACCTACGCCAAACTTGCATATATAATAGCACAGGATGCACCCTATCCAAACGAATGGAAAGGGCACACCTATGCCTGTGTACATACACAAATAAAGCGAAGGCGCCTACCGCTGTCTTCATCTGAATATCAGTTTGAAATTTCCTAGGTTTCAATAGACCAGAAGAAAACGTAGTACACGTCTTTCTTAATTATGATAGGCCAAGCCATGGACTTTTAGCTAGCCAGCGACTCATCGCCAGCCATCCACAGCAAGACGATTGCAAAAGTACGAAAAAGAATTGGGATTTGCAAGAAAATCGGAAAGTTTCTTGCAAATCCCAATAAAATAGTATAAAAACTCATTTTTATTTATTCTTTTCTCTTCACCCAAACCTTGTGACTTCCGCTGTCCATCGAACCTATCGGCGAAGTCTTGTCATCTGTTATTACCTTCAGCTCCAGGGAGGCGGCGGTGCGGCTCAGGTTGTTGATGTAGGCATAATCTGAAAGGGTGATGAGACCATTGGCTTCTATCACCTCCAGGGCACGGGCAATTCGTTCTTCCCTGGAATAGAGCTGCTTGCGAATCACCTTTACGCCACCCATATCACGCTCCAGGTCATGGTCGGTTTCATGCTTCACACTCTTGAGAAATTCAGGAGATGCCTTGAAATTGATGTCCTTCACGCCCACCTTGCGATACGTCATCTTATCCTCTTCACTCTGCATTTCCGTAGGCTTATCGTCCTCGAAACCGAGGGAGAGCGAGAAGGTGCCGATGCCTTCCAGATTCACATTGTAGCCCATGGAGAGCATTTCTACCAACATATCAGCCACATCTAGCAATACTGCCTCCGTGGTACTTTCCGAAATACCACGATGGTAGCCCTGCATCCTCTTGATGAACTCTTTTCTGGATAGTGTCCGATTGGTCACCATCTTGGGATAAACTCTGCGCTTGCCTGTGTTATGAACATCGGGCATCTCTTGCAACTTGTACTTTGTCATGACGATTCCTTTCTTATAAAGATTGTTATCACTCCTTATTGCAACAGCCACTATACCTAAGTGATTTCCTATTCACCATTTAGCATAATGGTTCCCGTCTCTAAGGATAATTGTTACTAACCCTAAGGATAATTGTTACTACTCCTAATAGAAATCTCCGTTCAATAGTATTGAACCTACATTCAAAAGTATTGAACGCACATTCAGAAGTTCTGAACGGACATTCAAAAGTTATGAACGAAACTTTCTACTAGGCAAAAGTACATTTTTTCCTAATAACAACCAAGACTTTTCCTAAGATTAACACAAAATTAATACTGGAAGGAGGGAGAAAGGAGATAAGAGGAGGAAGAGAAAAGAAATAAAAGGAGGGAGAAAGGAGATAAAAGGAGGGAGAAAAGAAATAAAAGAAATAAAGAAGAAAGGTATAAGGATATGAGATAAGGGGCATAAATAAAGAAAAGATGTTTTTTATTTGGAGGTTTCACCATTTATTCGTATCTTTGCCAACAAAGAGAATATCACTTAAAAGAAAGGCGAGCAATTATGGCAAGAAAACTATATCCGATAGGATTACAAACTTTCGAACGAATCCGAGTAGAGGATAAGTTCTACATTGACAAGACGGAATATGTATATCGTATGGCACATACTGATGGTACTTATTTCTTCCTGAGCCGTCCACGCCGTTTCGGAAAGTCGCTGTTGCTAACTACCATGCAGAGCTATTTTGAAGGAAAGAAGGATCTTTTCAAAGGACTCGCCATCGAAAAGCTAGAAAAGGATTGGATAAGCTATCCGGTGCTGCATTTCGATATGAGCATGGGCAAACACATGGAGATAGCCCAGCTGGAAAGATATTTCGACCAGCAACTTGCAGAACAAGAGCAGAAATGGGGCATTACGAATCCGGCTGTTGATGCCAACGTCCGCCTCATCTCACTTATCCAGACTGCCTATAGGGAAACGGGCAAGCAAGTGGTAATACTCATTGACGAATATGATGCCCCTTTGCTTGATGTGGTGCACGAGGATGAAGAGTTGGAAGAAATGCGCAACGCCATGCGCAATTTCTACAGTCCGTTAAAAGGATGCGAGAAATTACTCCGCTTCGTATTCCTCACAGGCATCACCAAATTCTCCCAGCTCAGCATCTTCAGCGAATTGAACAACATCACCAATATCAGTATGGACGAACCGTATGCCGGCATTTGCGGAATTACGGAAGATGAACTGGTGAACGGAATGCAGGATGACATAGAGGCACTTGCAGAAAAATTAAACCTGTCGTATGAGCAGACGTTAGCTAAGTTAAAGGATAATTATGACGGCTATCATTTCACATGGCCTTCTCCTGACGTTTATAATCCGTTCAGCTTATTAACCTGCTTTGCCAAGCAGAAGATTGATTCCTACTGGTTTGGTTCCGGCACTCCTACTTATCTGATCAATATGATGCGCAATTTCAACTTTCTGCCAGCGAACCTGGGCGAGAGTATGGAAGCCGGAAAGGATGACTTTGATGCTGCCACGGAAACCATGACCACCATCATGCCACTGCTCTATCAGAGTGGCTACATCACCATCAAGGATTATGATGAAGAAACGGAGCTCTATACCCTAGCCATTCCTAACAAGGAAATAAGAGTTGGATTGTACAGAAGTTTGTTGCCTCATTATCTGACCTCAAAGACTGCGATGTGCAATACCACCATCGCCAAAATGTCGGTGCTTATTAAACATGGCAAGATAGATGAAGCCTTACAGTTACTGAAATCGTTTTGGGAGACGGTGCCTTATTGCGACAACACCCATTACGAAGGGCATTACCAGCAAACGATGTATATCATCTTTGCCTTGCTCACGAATTTCAGGATTATCGTGGAGCAACATACGTCAAAGGGTAGAATTGATATAACCATGGAGACGGATGATACTATCTATGTAATGGAGCTGAAGTTTGGAAAGACTGCCCAGGAGGCTCTTGAGCAGATAGAAAGCAAGCATTATGCCGATGCCTTTGCCATGAGCGGTAAGGAAATTATCAAGGTAGGCATGAGCTTCAATATCAAAGAAGACAACACCATCGTGTTCGATTGGAAATCATAACAAATTGAGATGATAAAAATCATAATAAAGATAATAAAAACGAAAAGCGTGCAGGCAACAATGATGTGGCTTGCACGCTTTTTCCTTTTATATTCATTATATATCTTATATTCATCCTACAATCCTACAGCCACGCTCCGAATCTTGCGCTTGGCAATGGGGCGGCGAAGTAATAGTTCTGGTCGTTATTCTTATCCAGGAAATTCACCTGCTTCATGCCGAAGAATGGCAGACCTTGTGGGAAGAGGCGGGCAAAATCGGTTACACCTCCTGAGAGGGCAGGACTGCCTGCCTGATAATCGAAATTCCAACTCTTGTCGAATGCCAATGGAGCACCCTGGGCTACATCATCTATCTCGCAATTGATGTTCATCTTCTCGCTCTGAGTGAAGTTCTTGAATAGAGGATTGAGCTGACCTGCCACGCTGCTCTTGATATCGGTATCAAACCAGATGCCGAGCTCTGCACCCTTCGCCATCTGCGCTACGCCAGTCTCTGTAGATGCAAAGTAGTAATTTGGTGTAAGACGACTGTGATCCATATCTGCACCATCCTTCTTTGGCTGCTTCAATCCGAAACGGGAATCGTAGATGAGGTTGTTCACGAAGACTGGCTTCGCAGCCTTCTCTACCCAGACAGAACCACCCTTCTTGTTCTTGGAACGGCGCCAGCCGCAGTTGATGATGGTGTTGTTGTAGGCGGTCATCTCAGAGAGAGGAATCACCTCGCTATTGCCGGCATTCGAAAGCTTGAAGGCGTTGGTGCAGGCGTTGTAGATGATGTTGTTGGCTACATCGAGCTTGCAACCTGCCTTTACGTTGATGGCCTCGCCGCCATCGGCTGCATTTCCGCTATCGGCAAAGATATTGTTGATAATCACGCCGTTACCACCTGTAAAGTAAGTCTGGTCGTTGTAGTTGTCATGGAAGAAGCTGTTTGCCATCACAAACTTGCCGTTCACATTACAGAAGTGGAAGGCTGGCACACCGCCATCGATGGTAGTCTTGAAAAGCTTGTTCTGGAAAGAAGCTGAACTCTCGGTAGGAGTAGCACCAGCATAGGCTACATCCACGTGGTTGAGCACCACCTCCTCTGAATTATATCCGCAGATGATGCCGCCCCAATCGGCAGGCTTCCTGGTATCAGAAGTAAAGACTACTGGCTTCTCGGCAGTTCCCATACAATAGAGATTGCCCAACACCACAATTTCTACCGGCACCTGAACCTCTGACTTGCAGGTAACGGTTACGCCCGGCTCAATATAGAGCGATGCTCCTACAGGAATCTCAACGCTCTGGCTCAGGGTAGTATCCTTGGTCCAAACCACAGAACCTGCTGGATATTCTGCCACCTTCGTTGTAATGACATCCTTAGAACCCTGGTTCTGGTTGCCATCACTTCCATTACCGCCATTATTCACGTAATCGTATGGATTGATATTATCGTTCTCGCAAGATGTGGAGAACATTGCAGCTGCTGCCATCAACAGCAAAGCAGCAAAAGTATTTATCTTTTTCATTTTTACAGTTTCTTGTTTTATAATTTGTATCTTACTCCCAGCAGGAAGGTTCTGCCATACTGATAAGTTCCCACGATGGTCTTATCGCTCTTCTGACCCTCATACTCCAGGTTGCTCTTGTTCACGGTCTTCAAGTATCTCTCGCGCTTGGCATCGAGCAGATTGTTTGCCTTGAAGAAGATGGAGATGCCGTTCTTGAATTGCTTCTCGGCACTCAGGTCGAGACCGAACATCGCCTTATCCCACTGGTCGGCATCCTTAAAGGGAGAAACCAGGGCAAGCTTGGTGCCCGTGAAGGAAGAGGCCAACTGCGCATTCCAGCCATTCTCCGTATCCTTATATAATAAGGAGATGTTAGCGGTATGAGGAGCCTGGTTAACCAGCGGACGGGTCTGGGTTACGCCCGTCTTATACTCGGCACTACCCTCCTGGTACTCACGCTTCGAGGTGGTGATTTCAGAATGGGTGTAAGTATAATTCGCCTTCACTCCGAAGTGGCGGATGTACTTGATGAGGTCGATTTCGAATCCCATGTTCTTGGCATTACCCAGGTTATCCGGCATGTAGTAGGCATCGGTTCCGGCGCCAATCTTGCCATCCGATGTTACGAACACCTGCTCTATCGGGTCTTTCAGATACTTATAGAATACGCCGGCAAGAATCTGCTCGGTCTTGCTTGGGAACCACTCCCAGCGCAGGTCGATATTGTCGATGCGGGCACGCTTCAGGTTTGGATTACCTTTTTCCTGATACTCCTCGCCCTGAATCTGATAAGGCACTATCTCGTAGAAGCCCGGACGGTTGATGGAGCGATAGTAAGAGAGACGCACGTTCATCTTCCTGGTTGGTGTCCACTTGATGGATGCCGATGGCAGATAATCCCAGTAGCTCTGCTCGCCCACCTGTCCCATGTTGCGGAAGTGCTGGAGCATGGTGTAAATCTGGTTGGTGTGCTCGGCTCGGAAACCGGCATTCAGTTCGCCCACCTCGCTCTTCAGGGTTACCATGGCGTAGGCTCCGCCGATGTGCTCCTTGGAATCGTAGTTGAGCTGCGAAGCCTGAGAATAAGGGGTCTTGCAAACCCAATCGATGTTGGCATACTGGTCTATTCCGTTGCCATCCAATCGCTGCGAGATGTCGGCAGGATTGAAGATGTAAGAATAATATCTGTTGCTGCGTTCCTTTCTGCGATACTGCGCTCCCGCCTTCCAGAGAGCCTCTACATCGTTGGCGAAATGAGTATCGTAAGAGAGGTTGATGTAACCCGCCCAGTCGGTATCCTTGTTGTGCTGGAATCGGCGCTCGGCACTTTTAGGCAGGGTCTTGGTGATGTTCTTGTCGCCTTCCCAGATGGAACCCGAAACGGCATCGCCACCATTCTCGGCTTTTCTGCTCACGGTATTCGTCAGGGTAACGTAAGTTCTATCCGGATCTTCCTCCTTAGCCTGCGAGAACACGCCCGACCAATCTACGGTAAAATCCTTGGTAAGATGATGCGTACCCTTCAGATTGGTGGCAAAAATGCTCTGGGTGGTTGAAAGAGAGCGCACCTCATCATCCTGGGTGTAGCTGTCGGCTCCGATGTATTCGGTGTTGACGCTATTGTTGTATCTGGTGCCCTTGGAATTGGTGCGCACATACATGTTGTACCATTCCAGCTTGTGACCAGGCAGGGTTAAGTCGAACTTGGCATGAGCACCCGCAGTAAGGTCGTGGATGCTATAGTAGCGATGCTGTAGATTGGAAATGTACATGGCCTGCTCGCCCGAAGCCATCTTTACGGAATTGTAGGTGCGCTCGGTACCACGGAAAACATTCTGCACGCTTCCGGCAAGCATCACGCCCAGGCGGTCGTTCCAGAAGCGGTTGCCGATGCTCAGACCTCCTATGAAGTTAGGAGCAGGAAGAGAATGGCTCTTCAACTGAACAGGACCGTTCTTGAAATCGCTCATCTGCGCCTTGTAGTCTTTTCCGAAAGCCTCGTAAGGAGATTTCTTTGTATAATCAGAGCGGTTGCTGGTAAGATAATCTCTGCCATTCTTCCAGAAATAATCACTTGCTCCGATGGCAGCATTCGCCTGAATCTGGAAGCGGGATGGGGCATCCTTCATCACCATATCCACCACGCCACCGGCTGCATCGCCTTCCATATCAGCAGTCAGAGACTTGGAAACCACGAGGCGGTCCATCAGATCTGAAGGGAAGATATTCAATGGGATGTAACGGTTTTTATCATCCGGACTAGGAATCTTCACGCCGTTCACCAGGGTGTAGTTGTAGCGCTTGTCCATACCTCGGAGGATGGCATAGGAAGCTTCGCCCGATGCATCACGCTCCATGGTTACACCTGATACACGCTGCAGAACGCTCGCCACGTTGACATCAGGCGAAAGCTGGATGCTCTGCTGGCTCATCACGTTGAGCACGTTGCCGGCATTCTTCACGGTTTCTATGGCGCTTCGGTCGCTGCGGTATTCACGATGACCGGTAACCACCACTTCGCCCAACTGCTTCAGGTCTTCATCCATGGCGATGGTCAAGTGTCCTTTCTTTCCATCTTTTCCCTCTTTTCCATTCTTTCCCTCTTTTCCATCTTTTGAGAAGTCTGTAGCCACATCCACCACCATCTCCTTGGTCTTGTAAGACATGTAGGAAACAATGATGGTAAACTTACCTTTATCAGGCAATTCATGCAGGGTGAAAGTACCATCAAGTCCGGTAGTGGTACGCACGTTGGGCAGCTCCTTTACTCGGATTACGGTTCCGATGAGGGGTTCGCCCGTTTTGTTATCCTTGACTATGCCATCCAGCGTGTGAGCCTGGATGGCGGTAGTCGCTACGGCAAGAAGCGCCGCACTCAATAAAAATCTTTTCATCTATATCGCTATTGAATTCTTCACTCTTCGTTCTTCACTCTTCACTTACTTTTTGTAATCGTGTGAATGATTTTTCCATCCTTGTCTATCATCGACATTCTCAGCTGCTTCTTATCTGCTGTAAATACAGAGAAGCCATCGGCAGGACTGCAGAACACGGTGCCATCGATAGGCTTCACAGGACGGGCCAGAGATGAAGAGGAATTGACTACGTAATCGATGTTATCGCCCTTCTTCTGGATGTGCTGGAAGTTGTGGATGTGACCGCAGGCATAAATCGCCACATTATTATATTTATGGAGGATAGGCAGAAGGCGCTTCTGCATGTCGAGACGCTCGCTCTCTTTTTTCTCTGTGTTGGCGTAGATAGGATGATGGCCTACCACGATAACCCAGTCTTCCTTGGCATTCTTCAGAGTTTCGTCGAGCCAGGAGAGCTGAGCCTCAGCATCCTGCTTGCAGGCATCAGGATAGATTTCCGGATTCTTGCGGTAAGAATCGATGAGGGGTGTGGTATCGAGGAAGATGACGCGCACGGTGGTTCCCTTGTGGTCGAACACCTTGGTGTAATATTTGGCTGGCATCATCCAGCGGCGGCTCACCTTGCCGTAGTTCATAAAAGCCTGGGTATTACCACGATACTCATGGTTGCCGCAAACCGGGAACCAATTGAGCATCAGGTCGGGATGAGAATAAACATATTCATAATTGGTAAGCCACAGAGGGTCCTGGGTAGAAGCCACGCCATTGAAATGGTGGATGTCGCCCACGGCAAGTACGCATTCCGGATCTACCGTACTCGCCATCTCGCCCATCAATTCGGCGATAGGCTTCTGGTCATAGTAGCCGTTGCGGCCCATATCATTGGTCATGTAGAGGGTGATTTCGCCCTTCAGTTTCTGCCATTCAGCAGCATTCGCCTTCCAGTTTGGATTCTGCGGAATGGCGGTTGCTGCACTCTGAGAACAGGTTGTTAATGCTGTGTTTTGAGCCTGAGCATTCAAGCCTCCGCCCAACAATAAAGCCGAAGCCAAAACTACAGTAGCTACTCTACCTTTCATCATAGCAAAGCCATTCATGCTGCTATGCTTACCCGATACTTTCTTTTCCATTTTTCTTTATCTAACTATAATACTTTTATTAAACTATAATACCTTTATTAAATGGTGATAATACATTTATTAAATGTTGATGATACCTTTCCCCTTTCGGGGTGGTACCTGTTAACTTTCGGGTGCAAAGGTAGGGGTATTATGTGTCAAAAGGGTTACAAGGATTTGAATTAGCAGATAAAGAATACTACAATATTGTTACAGGGAATCTCCCCCGATGCTTTTAGGGAAAATCATACGCTGGTTTATGGTTTTCCCTTTGCTGTTTTCAGCTATTCTTTCTATCTTTGCACCAGAAATAAAGAAATGCAGTAATAACCCTTTAAAGAGAAGATAGTTATGAAACGAATTCTGATGACAATCGTAGCAGTATGGATGATAGTAACATCTATGAATGCTCAGAGACTGACAAATATTCAGGCAGAAGCCCGTTTTATCACAGATAAGATGGTGGTGGAACTGGGATTGAGCAGCGCCCAGCGCAACAATCTCCTGAACATCAACTTCACCTACCTGGACGGCATCCGCAGCTATCGCGACATCGATGCCTACGGCTGGCATTACCGCAACAAGCAGCTCAAGCGCATGATGACCGACAGACAATGGAAGAAATTCAAGAACTCATACTATTTCTATCGCCCTATCGGCTGGCAGAATCATGTGTATGTTCACCATATTTATACCCGATATCCAAAGCATAACTGGGGATACGACAAGCGCCGCCCTCGCCCTGAGTGCAGCTACGGAAGACCAGGATGGCCAGGCGAAATCCATGTAACCTATAAACCAGGAAAGCCGAGCAAGCATCACAAGCATCACAAACACGACAAGAAGAAGTGGAAGCACGACAAGAAAAAATGGAAGCACGATAGAGATTGGGATGATGACTAAGATTAAGACTGAGACTGAGATTAAGATTAAGATTAAGATTAAGACTAAGATTAAGACAAAGACAGAGATTAAGACAAACATTCGATGATAAAACAGAAGAAATCCAAGCTAGAGATGATTCTCCGGCTTGGATTTCTTGCTATGTAAAACAAACTATGCCGACTAACTAATACCTAGTTATTAATCACTAACAAAACGTCTTCCACAATCTGCTCATCGAGCAGGCGATTATCCGAAAGCAACTCCTTCACATCGTATCTGTCGTAGAGTCCCTTCCTGATGCCGCCCACCATCACCTTCATATCAGAAGTGCCATAGTAAGAGGCGACGCGCTCTCCGAATCCGCCATCCTTCGAACCATCTTCCAGGGTTACTACCAACTGATGGTCTGCCTTCAAGCTATCCAGCACATCGGCATCCACCTCGTTCAGGTAGCGAGGGTTGATGAGCGTAGCATCGATGCCCTTATCAGCCAACAGGCGGACCACATTCTCGCCCTTCTGATAGAACGAACCGGCAGCGATGACTGCCACCTTCTCGCCCTGGTGCATCACCTTGTACTTTGCCTCGTAAGCATACTCAGCATCAACGGCTTCTGACGTATGAACCACGCCATTGCTTGGCACGCGGATGGCGATAGGTTTCTTATCCTGCTGAATGCTCCAGCGGAGCATAGCGAAATACTCCTCGCAGGTGGTTGGAGCCAGATAGATGAGCCCCGGAATGCTACAGAGCATCGGAATATCGAAAAGACAGATGTGGGTGATGTCGTTCATCGAGTTCACTCCGCCCCCTACCACGTTGATTACGGCTGGATTGGAATTGATGCAGAGGTCTTGCGCTATCTGGTCGTAGGTGCGCTGGATGAAGGTGCTGTAAACCGTCCATACCGGATGCAGTCCGCCCTTCGCCATTCCCGAAATCATCGCCACTGCCTGCTCCTCGGCTATTCCCATATCGATGTGCTGATTGCCAGCCAGTTGGCGTTTATCGGCAGTAAATCCTCCTGCGGTAGGAGTACCAGCGGTTACGGCGATGAGCGTCTTATCCTGCTTCATCTGGCTGAGCATCCAGTCAGAGAATAATGTGCCGTAATCCTCTGTTGGAGCAACCTCCGGGAGGGTTCCATCGGCATTTTTTCTTGGTCGGCTGCCATCTACCAGGTTGAAAGGCAATCCCCAATGCCAAGCCTCCTTGTTGGCTACGGCTGGCGCAAAACCATGACCTTTTTCTGTGTGAATGTGAACCACGGTAGGCTTATCCGTATCCTTCACGCTCTCGAAAACCTGGATGAGTTTTTCGATGTCGTTACCCTCTTCCAGGTACTTGTATTCAAAGCCCCATGCCTTGAACCAGTTGTGCTCGCAGGTGCCGTTGCTCTGGCGCAAGGCACGCAGGTTCTTATAGATTCCGCCATGATTTTCGGCGATAGACATTTCGTTGTCGTTCACCACGATGATGATGCCCGTGCCGAGTTCCGAAGCCTCATCCAGTCCCTCGAAAGCCTCGCCGCCCGAAAGGGAGCCGTCGCCTATAATGGCGATGATATTCTCATCGGTACCCTTGACGTCGCGCGCCTTCTGCAAACCGGTAGCAAGACTCACGGAAGTGGAAGTATGCCCCACCTCAAAGTTATCATATTCCGGACATTCGGCAGGAGAAGAATAGCCCGAAATGGCATTCATGTCATCCACATCGCCGAGGAATCCCGCAGCTCGTCCGGTGAGCACCTTATGCGGATAGCATTGGTGGCTTACGTCAAACACGAGCTTATCCTTTGGCGCATCAAACACGTAGTGAAGCGCCACGGTAGCCTCCACGAATCCCAGGTTCGGTCCCACATGACCGCCATGCTTGCTTACACGGTTCAGCACAGCCTGTCTGGTTTCATCAGCCACCACCTGCAGCTCCTTCAAATCTAGCTTCTTCAAGTCGGCTGGCGACTTTATTTTCTCAATATACATATTTTTTATACTTATAGTTATAATTCTATCATGATTTCCAAGTGCAAAGATACGAAGATTCCCGAAAACACGCATTACCCAAACTACAGAAAAAATGAATAATTTTCCGGAAATCTTATCTTGGAAATCAGCCTACAGCCCTCTCCCTATCCTTCAGAATCACAGCCATGTTATCCATCGCCCATTCTATCAGATGATCCATAATAGGAATAAGGGTTTCAGCACGAGGTGTGAGAGAATACTCCACTCTTGGCGGCACTTCGGCATAAGCCTTGCGGGTAACATAGCCATCAGCCTCCAACGATTTTAACGTGCTGGTAAGCATTTTCTGCGAAATATCCGGAATCTGCTTACGCAGGGCATTAAACCGGAGGGGACCATCCTGATGATATTTCAGGGTATAGATTACCAGTAGCGACCACTTGTCGCAAACGCGCGCCAGAACGTTACGGATGGGACAGTCCTGCACTACCATTTCTTTTATCATTCTTCCCATAATCTATCTTCTTTTTATTATTCTACTTTAATAATCTGCAATAGGCTACAAAAGTAACTAATATCCGAAAAGATACCAAACATGCAAAGTTAATCTAAGTTAACGCTTCATTTTTCTTTCTCCCATTCCCACACAATAGTTACCTCTCAGTAACCATCTTACCCCCAAGTGCCCTCTTGCAGGAACCAGTTTTTCGCAGTATCTTTGCAGCGCAATTCAGAAATAAAAGCTGAAAGCAGAAGTATTCACAAATTCACAATAAGAAATAACATAAAGTGAAATAAAGAAAGAAAAATATAAATATTAAAAAATAACAGACAAGATGAAAGAAACAAAGATTATTGCAAAGGCTGAAAACTTCACAGCCACAGATTTTGGTAAGATGAGTGATCTCAAGGACTACATTCTGGAGTTCACCCCAGAAATCAAGGTTTCAGGAAAGGTATTTGGCGGTCAGAGCGTAAACGCAACCGGCAGCGAATTCTCATTCCAGTTTATGGTTCCAGGTCAGGAGACCGGTTTCCTCCACACCCACAAGAACCACGAGGAACTGTATTTCTTCCTCAGCGGCAAGGGCGAGTTCCAGGTGGATGGCAAGGTATTCCCTGTTCAGGAGGGAAGCGTAGTGAGAGTAGCACCAGACGGCAAGCGCTCTGTTCGCAACAACGGTACAGAACCACTCGTGATGCTCTGCGTGCAGTATAAGGCCGAAACCTTTACAGCCGAAGATGCAACCGACGGCGTGATTCTGAATGATAAGGTGGAGTGGTAGGAACTACTCCACCACCACCATGATTTCAGGATGCTCAAGCTTTTCCTTTTTCTTGAGCTTCTTCACCACTTCGGAATAGCTGTGGCGAATCAGGGACTGGATGAAATCATCTTCCAGCGTGCCATAAAGGTTTACCTGATTCCAGTATTTCTTATTCCAATGCCATGCGCCTTCTATTTCGGGATGCACTTCCCGGAGTTCGAGGGCGTAATCGGCATTACATTTCATCGTAACCCACTCGGGGCGCTCCAGGTCAACACAGGCAAAAATCTTGTCCAAGATGCGAAACGCCAAGGTCTGCTCATCAAAAGGAAAAGCCTCAGTTACGAGGGGAAGCGAGAGGCAATACTCTCTAACAGATTCTATATTCATTATTTCTTCACACTAAATTAATTCTACATTTCTTCTCATTATATTTTAATTCTACTTGCTGAGATGCAGCTTATCCTATAAAAACTTGCTGAAATCCAGCTTATCCTATAAATAGTGCAAAGATAACGAATTATTATGAAACAGCAAGCCTTATTCCATAAAAAAACAAATCTTATCCGAAAAAATTCCGTTATATTAAAATCCTTCTCTTTCCATATCCGTAATTTTGCAACCTCACCACCATCCATCTCAAACTCCGTTCCTATCATCGCCGATAATCTAAAACCATAATTTTCCGTTTTTATATATTTTTCAATAAAAAATTTGGTAGTTACATTTTTTTATTGTAGATTTGCAGCAGAATTGAAAAAAAAGAAGCCGATGAAAAAAGGACTGCTATTCCAAATATTCCATCTCTATTACGATGGTTTCAGGAAGATGACCCTGGGCAAGACGCTCTGGACCATCATCCTCATCAAGCTTGCCATCATCTTCCTGGTGCTCAAGCTCTTCTTCTTTCCTGACTTTATCAATACGAATGCAAAGAACGGAGACAAGGCTGGCTTCGTATCCAAGGAAATTCTCAACAGATAAGACTCTGAATTTCAATCCTATATTATCAGAAGAAATACAAAAACATTATATAATAACAATTTTAAAACCATTCAACTATGATGACAAATCTATTGTTAGACATTACATCAGCTACCATCGACTGGTCGAGAGCGCAATTCGCACTCACGGCCATCTACCATTGGCTATTCGTGCCCCTCACCCTGGGACTGGCAGTAATCATGGGCATCGCCGAAACATGTTACTACCGCACCAACAAACCGTTCTGGAAGCAAGTAACCCGTTTCTGGCAAAAACTCTTTGGCATAAACTTCGCCATGGGTGTTGCCACGGGAATCATCCTGGAGTTTGAATTCGGAACCAACTGGAGCAACTACTCCTGGTTTGTGGGCGACGTTTTCGGCGCTCCCCTAGCCATCGAAGGCATCCTGGCATTCTTCATGGAGAGCACCTTCGTGGCGGTGATGTTCTTTGGCTGGGATAAGGTGAGCCGGGGCTTCCACCTAGCCTCCACCTGGCTTACCGGACTTGGCGCCACCATTTCTGCCTGGTGGATTCTCGTAGCCAACGCCTGGATGCAATATCCGGTGGGGCAGGAATTCAATCCCGATACCATGCGTTTCGAGATGACCTCCTTCCTGGATGTAGCACTCTCGCCATTCGCCATCAACAAGTTCACCCACACCGTCACCTCCTCGTGGATCATCGGAGCCACCTTCGTGGTAGCCGTAAGCTGCTGGTATCTCCTGAAGAAGAGAGAAACCCAGCTTGCCAAGGCGAGCATCAAGATGGGTGCCTGCGTAGGACTCATCGCCACCCTGCTGGCTGCGATGACCGGCGACAATTCCGCCTATCAGGTGGCACAGGTGCAGCCGATGAAGCTGGCTGCGATGGAAGCATTATATAATGGTGGAAAGGGCGAGAGCCTTACGGCGATAGCAGCCGTTCACCCCTTCCGGCAGCCCGATTACGAAAACGAGCAGGAGCCAGCCATGCGCATCGCCATCCCCAACATGCTCTCGTTCTTAGCCACCCGCACAGCCGATGGCTACGTGCCAGGAGTAAACGATATCCTCAAGGGTTACACCCACGAGGATGGCACCCGGGAACCATCCGTGCAGGAAAAGATAGCCCGGGGCAAGAAGGCGATTGTTGCCCTGAAAACCTATCGCGAAACCAAGGCGCAAGACCAGCTGCCAATCTTGAAGGAGAATATGAAATACTTCGGATATGGTTACATCAAGGACGCCAAGGAACTGGTGCCGAGCATCCCTATCTGCTTCTACGCCTTCCGCCTGATGGTGGGAGTAGGCTGCCTGCTCATCCTCTTCTTCGCCCTCAGCCTCTTCTTGGTCTATAAGAAGGAAATCGCCCAATACCGATGGTTCCTCATTTCCGCCATCATCATGATTCCGCTGGCTTACATCGCCTCAGAATCGGGCTGGATAGTAGCAGAAATCGGTCGCCAGCCTTGGACCATCCAAGACCTGCTGCCGGTTAGCGCCGCCATCTCCGACATCGAGGCAGGCAGCGTGGCCACCACCTTCTTCATCTTCCTGGCACTCTTCACCACCATGCTCGCCGTGGAAATCAGCATCCTGGTAAAGCAGATCAAGAAAGGACCGGAATACGATTAATCTCTCTGATAATCAATGTTTTTTTTTAGAAAGATATCGAAAAGAATCATAGGATAGTTTTTCAGTAAACAACAAAACCCGAAAGTATTATGACATACGAATTTTTGCAATCATACTGGTGGTTCCTCGTATCATTATTAGGAGCCCTGCTGGTGTTTCTCATGTTTGTACAGGGAGCCAACACCTTGATTTTCTGTTTGGGAAAAACAGAAGAAGAGCGTCGCCTCATCATCAACTCTACGGGGCGAAAGTGGGAGTTCACCTTCACCACGCTCGTCACCTTCGGCGGAGCCTTCTTCGCCTCGTTCCCATTGTTCTACAGCACCAGTTTCGGCGGAGCCTACTGGCTGTGGATGATCATCCTGTTCTCGTTTGTGATTCAGGCGGTGAGCTATGAATTCCAGAACAAGATAGGTAATTTTCTTGGACCGAAAACCTTTCAGATCTGCCTCATCATCAACGGCATCGTAGGTCCTTTGCTTCTTGGCGGTGCCGTAGCCACCTTCTTCAACGGCAGTAATTTCCTGATAGACAAGGGGAATATTACCAACAGTCTGCAACCCGTCATCAGCCGATGGGCAAACGCCAGTCATGGTCTTGATGCCCTGCTCGACCCATGGAACGTGGTGCTGGGACTTGCCGTACTGATGCTAGCCCGCATCCTGGGCATGCTCTACATCAAGAACAACATCGAGCACCAGCAGATTCAGGAGCGCTGCACCCGCCAGTTGCCATGGAATGCCCTCATTTTCCTATTGTTCTTCCTGCCGTTCCTCATCAGACTAATGATAAAGGATGGATTCAGCACGGCAGCAGGAGCAGGAATGAGCGCAGTATCTCCAGGCTGTATTACGCTGGAGAGCATGAAGTATCTTCACAATCTTCTGGAGATGCCAATCCTGCTTGTAATATTATTAATAGGAATAGTACTCGTACTCTTCGGCATTTACAAGTCATCAAGAAGCGTGCAGTATAGAAAAGGAATCTGGTTTACGGGCATCGGAACCGTGCTCACCGTGCTGGTTCTGCTGCTGATAGCCGGCTGGAACCACACCGCCTACTATCCGTCAAACATCGACCTTCAGAGTTCGCTCACCCTCGCCAACAGCTGCAGCAGCGAGTTCACGCTCCGCACCATGGCGATAGTTTCCCTCCTCATCCCGTTCGTCCTCGCCTACATCGTCTTCGCCTGGCGCGCCATCGACCGCAAGCGCATCACGCAGGAAGAAATAGAGCAGGGAGAAGCGTACTAAAATAAAGAACACAAACGCATATCAACCGAATCCCGAGGCATTTTCCATGCTTCGGGATTTTTTATCACCAATCATTTGCCCATCCAAAGAAAATCTGCGTCATCTGCGAAATCTGCGTGTTTTTTTTCAAAACCAAACAGATCCAGAATCTGTGCAAATCTGTGGGACAAAGAAAATCCTATAGCTCAATCACTTCCAAATCATCCGGAACGAAGATTCTACCCTTGAAGTTCTCGGCAGCTTCACGGGTATAATTTTCCTTACGATTAGCCAGCGTCTTCTCCTCCGTATGATAAAGGATGAGATTCTTCACCCCCAGTTCCTCCGCCAGTTTTCCGGCATCAAGCGCCGTGCTGTGGCATTTCTCGTAAGGCTTGAACGTATCGCGGTCGGCATAGAGACAGAACGCCTCGCACATCATCCAGTCCGCCCCCTCTATGTAGCGACGGTTCTGCTCGTTATAAGGCTCATCGCCCAGACACGCCAAGACCAAAGGTTTAGCATGATTTTCAGATGCAGCTTTATCGGATGCAGCCTTATCTTCTGAAACATTATCTTCTGAAGTTCCTGGCAACTCAGCACGGAATCCGAACTGCTTCTCCTTAGTAGATTGAATATCAAAGCATTCCAGCTTCATATCCCCCACTTCGAAACAATCGCCATCTTCCAGCTGATGGAACACCACCCTTTCAGCCACCTTCGCCAGTTGCTTCTTGGCAAGAATCATGTCGATAATGGTCTTGATCACCTTCATCACCTTGTCATTTCCATACACATGCAGCAATCCCTCGTACCCCTTGCATTGCGCCACCATTCGGATTACCCAGATCACACCCAGCACATGGTCGGTATGCGCATGGGTAACGAAGAGATGATGAATATCAGAAATCTGAACATTCACCTTCCTCAGCTGCGCCAATATTCCATTTCCTCCGCCCGCATCCACCAGCATCAGGGTGCTGGAAGTCTGAAGCAGAAAACAGGTATTATAAATCTGGGAAACAGTAGCATTTCCCGTTCCGAGCATCGTAATTTGATTCGTAATCTTATCCATTATCTTATCCATCATTTCGTTATAATTCGTTTTTTCATTCACACTCATCTCCTCATTTCCTCAAAAATTAATTCCTTTATTGATAGAGAAGATTTGCCAGCGCAAAACTACTCATTTTCAGATAAACCACCAAAAAAAAGCTACAAAAACTTTGCTTCATTATCTTCTGGAACTACTCCAAAAGCTGCTTCAACTGCTCTTCATTCAATCCTGTAGCCTTCACAATCTGAGGCAAAGACATCCCCATTGCCAATAGGTTACGGTCTATGGTCAAACTTTTAGACAGTTCACCTTCCGCTCTACCTTTAGCTATTCCCTTTTCCTCGCCTTCAACATAAGAGCCATAAAGACCCGAGTAGTAATCGTCAACAGCCTTAATACTCTCATCGTATTTTTCCTGCTCCTCACTACTCAAGCAACGAACATCTGCCAATTTTGCAAGATGATCGAGCATCTTCTTTTGTTCCGCTAAAGGCAAATTTTTAAATACTTCATCCATTTCCATATACTTCAATACATAAATCCACTTTTCAAAACCACTCTCGCATTCTTCCTCACTCTTATTAAAGAAAGGAAGAGAAAGATAGATAAAACGAAGCTTGTCAGAAAAAATAGTGTCACTAGACTTCTCCCTCAAAGCAACGTCTGTCCTAAACATTGTCACCTCATGCTCCTTTGGCATAAAATATCAGCAAGTCCTTGCTGAACTCTTGACCGAAGAGACGCTTGAAGCCCCAATCGGTAAAAGGGTTGATGTATCTACCCATAATTGATTATTTTAGATTCTATAAATCTGCTGCGAAGATACGCTATTGAAACTGCCAAGAAATTATAGGATTTTCTTTCTGACTCCGACCTTGACTCTCGTGCTTACAGCGTATAGCTGCTTAGCACATTATTGAATTATTAACGAACTATTGTAATAAGAAAACATTACCTTAATTTAATAAGGAAACAGCAGCGGCAAAACAAACGTCATCACCACGCCGATGATGATCTGCAACGGCAAACCTACCTTTACATAATCCATAAACGTGTAGCCACCCGCCTTCATCACCAACGCATTAGGCGGAGTTGAGAACGGAGAGGCGAAGCACATGCTGGCTCCCAGAGTCACCGCAAAGAGGAAGGAGTATGGACTTACCCCCACCTGCTGGGCTGCCACCAGGGCAATAGGCGCCATGAGAACCGCCGTGGCGGTATTGCTGATAAACATTGTCATCAGCGAAGTGGTGAAGTAAATGCCCGCCAGGAGAGCCGTAGGTCCCATCGCTCCCAGGCTATCCACCAGCCCCTGCGATACCAATGCCGAAGCACCCGTCTTCTCCAGCGCCGTTGACATCGGCATCATGGCGGCTATCAGCACAATGCTCTCCCAGTTGATGGTCTTGTAGGCTGCCTCCACGTTGCGGAAACATCCGGCAAAGACGGTGAGCAGTCCGGCGATGATGACCGCCGTAACCGGAGCCACCGGGATGAAATCGAACACCATCATGGCTATCATCAGCAGCATGATGGCAGCAGCCACAGGCGCCTTGTAATCCAGCAGAACCTTATCGGCAGCCTTCTCCGGCTGATCCAAGACCACCCAGTTGGTGGTGTCGGCAGTAAGATGCGTCAGGTTGGTCCATTCGCCCTGCACCAGCAGCATATCGCCCACGTGCAGCTTGGCTGCTATCAGATTATCCGTGATGTATTCGTTGCCGCCTCTGCCACCCCCAGAAGAAGAGGATGATGAGCCTCCGCCACGCTTCACACCCAGCACGTTGATGCCGAATCGCTTGCGCAGGTTGGCATCGCCTATGCGCAATCCGGCAAAGTTGGAGGTAGGCATCACAACGATTTCCGTCAGTCCCAGGTCGTAGAAATCAATCTTCACGTCCTTCATCCTCCTCAGTCCGTAATCCTGGGCAAAGCGCTGCATCTTCTGCTCGTCACCTATTATATATAGTATGTCGTGCTCCTGAATGGTACTGCTGCTCTTCGCCATGTTCTGGTTTACGTCCTGCACCAGTCCGAGTCTCGATTTCTTCTCGTTTCTAATTTCGATGATACTCACTCCGTATTTCTTCTGGATGCTGAGTTTCTTCAGGGTCTTTCCCACGATGTTCATCGGCTCGCCGTTTTCATCCTTGGCGGCAGAAGTCCGGTTGCCTGGCACGATGTAGCGATGCAGATTGTCGAGCAGGCGGTATTCATCCACCAGGTCGTCGAGCGACTTGGTTTTCTTCTTCTTTCCGCTCTGTTTCCTGCTGAGGAAGATTTTGCTGAGCGGCATGAGCACGATGATGCCGATGGCGATGACGATGATGCCCACGGGGAAGAAGGAGAAGAAGGCGAGCGGCTTGAATCCCGCCTCGGTAAGCACCTCGTCGATAACCAGGTTGGGCGGCGTACCGATGAGGGTGAGCATTCCGCCCAGGCTTCCGGCGAAGGCAAGCGGCATGAGGAAGCGCGACGACTGCATGCCCGAACCTGCTGCCAGGCTCATGATGATAGGCATCATGAGGGCCACCGTTCCGGTATTGCTCACGAAGGCTCCGATAAAGGAGGTTACGAGCATCACCAGCAGGAAGGTGATGGTTTCGTTGCCGCGCGAGAGTGCCATCAGTTTATTGCCCGTCAGCTTGGCGAGGCCGGTCTGCATGATGGCTCCCCCCACCACGAAGAGTCCGATCATCATAACGACGATGGGCGAAGAGAAACCAGCCAGAGCTTCGGCTGGCGTAAGAATTCCGAAAACCAGGAGTGCTACCAAGGCTGTGAGCGCCACGATGTCGGCTCTCACCTTGCCCCAAATAAACATGGCAACCGTAATGATCAAGATAATAAGCGTTATTGTCATGCTATAAAAAACTTTGATTTTTTTAAATATGATGCAAAGATACTTACTTTTTCTCGCTTTTTTGACCTCCATAATGCTAATTTTTCTAAATTTATAGCAGATTATAGGAGGAAACTGCACTTTATTCATCAGTTTTCAGTACCTTTGCCCTCAATTCAATCAATCGAATAAGTAGAAGATCAATCTCCGAACATCAATAGAAGATCAATCTCCGAAAAATAGAAAATCAATCATTCAATAAATAGAAGACTTAATAATTCATTAGAAATGGAACAGAACAATATTAAACCAGCTGATGGCAAGCTGGGTATTATGGTTGTAGGTTGTGGTGCAGTATCTACTACATTCATGACAGGTGTGCTGATGGCCCGCAAGGGACTTACCAAGCCAGTAGGCTCAATGACTCAGTACGACAAGATTCGTGTGGGCAAGGGCGCAGACAAGAAGTATCTGCACTACAAGGACATCGTTCCTCTTGCCAACCTCAACGACATCGTATTCGGCACCTGGGATGTCTATCCTCAGAATGCCTATCAGGCTGCCATGTATGCCGAGGTTTTGAAGGAAAAGGACATCAACCCTGTGCGCGAGGAGCTGGAGCAGATTGTTCCGATGAAGGCTGCATTCGACAAGAACTACGCCAAGCGCCTGGACGGCGACAACGTGAAGGACTGCAAGACCCGCTGGGAGATGGTAGAGGCGCTGCGCCAGGACATCCGAGACTTCAAGGAGAAGAACGGCTGCTCTCGCATCGTTGTTGCATGGGCTGCATCTACAGAAATCTACGTACCGGTGGATATGGAAATCCACGGCACATTGGCTGCTCTCGAAGCTGCGATGAAGGCTGACGACCGCCAGCACATCGCCCCATCCATGTGCTACGCCTACGCTGCCCTTACCGAGGGGGCTCCTTTCATCATGGGTGCGCCTAATACTACGGTTGACATTCCTGCCATGTGGGAACTCGCTGAGAAGACCCAGATGCCTATCGCAGGCAAGGACTTCAAGACCGGTCAGACCCTCGTGAAGAGTGGTTTCGCTCCTATCATCGGCACCCGCTGCCTGGGCTTGAACGGATGGTTCTCTACCAATATTCTGGGCAACCGCGACGGTCTCGTTCTCGATGAGCCAGCCAACTTCCATACCAAGGAGGTGAGCAAGCTCTCTACCCTGGAGACAATCCTGAAGCCAGAGGAGCAGCCAGACCTCTACGGCCACGGCAACGACGAGGACACCCAGTATTATCATAAGGTACGCATCAACTATTATCCACCTCGCAACGACAACAAGGAGGGCTGGGACAACATCGACATCTTCGGATGGATGGGTTACCCAATGCAGATCAAGATCAACTTCCTGTGCCGCGACTCTATCCTTGCAGCTCCATTGCTGCTCGACCTCTGCCTGCTGAGCGACCTTGCTGCCCGTGCCGGCCGTTACGGCACCCAGCGCTTCCTGAGCTTCTTCCTCAAGGCGCCAATGCACGACTACACCAAGGGCGAAGAGGCTGTGAACAACCTCTACCAGCAATATACGATGCTGAAGAACGCCATCCGCGAGATGGGCGGTTACGAGGCTGATGAGGAAATCGACTAAAAATATTTTCCCCCCGATAATTTTCCCGATAGAGACAGATTCCTGTTCTTTATCGGGATTTTTTTATCATCGAAAGGAAAAAAATCAACACAGATTTATTATTTTTACAGAACTTTCAAAAGTTGAACTGAAAAAAAACAAAAAGAAAGGAAAACCCTTGCATAATACAGATTTTTATACTAACTTTGCAAAAAATAAACTAGCAGGATTCAAATCCAAAGCTAAAAATAAGAATCATAAATATCAGAAGAATGACAAAGAAAGGTAAACATACCGTATTATTTATCTGCCTCGGCAACATCTGCCGCTCGCCTGCCGGAGAGGGCATCATGAAGAGCCTGGTGGAAAAAGCAGGGTTGCAGGATGAGTTTGGAATCGATTCTGCAGGAATCGGAAACTGGCACGTGGGTCAGCTGCCCGACAGCCGCATGAGAAAATGCGGAGCCGAGCATGGCTACAATTTCAACAGCCACGCCCGCCAGTTCCAGAAATCAGACTTCAAGAAATTTGAAACCATCGTGGTGATGGACAACGAGAACTACCGCGCCATCACTTCCATGGCTTCCAGCCAGGCTGATAAGGACAAGGTGGTGCGCATGGCAGATTTCCTGACCCACCATCGTGAATATACCACCGTGCCCGATCCATACTACGGCGACTACAGCGACTTCGAGCTCGTTATCACGCTCCTGGAAGACGCCTGCCAGGGATTACTGAACAGCCTCGTAGAAGGATAACAAAAAAGAGGATGTGCCATAACTCCATGACACATCCTTTTTTCGTTTCTTCATAGATTTTATTCATCGGATTACGCTGAATAACAATTCCACCTTATTATATTTATACAGTAATTTCCCCCGAACCATAGCAGCGATGATGATTCTCATCATACACCACGCAGAACTGGCCGGGAGCCACGCCGTGGATCGCCTCTTCTGAATGTATCATCCAGCGGCCATCTTCGAGTTTTTCGATGGTAGCAGGATGATACTCCGGCGTATGGCGAATCTTGAACGTTACCTTCTGCATCGCCACCTCGCGGGTGAGGAAATGGAAATCCTGAAGCGGGAAATCCTTCTTGTACGCCGTCTGAGGATCGTAGCCATGACTCACGTAGAGAATGTTCTTCTCCACATCCTTCTTGATCACGAACCAAGGTCCGCCGCCGAAGCCCAGACCCTTGCGCTGACCGATGGTGTGGAACCACAAACCCTTGTGGCCTCCGATGCGCTTACCCGTCTCCATCTCAATCACGTCGCCCGGGTTCTCGCCCAGGTATCGGCGGATGTAATCGTTATAATTAATCTGCCCCAGGAAGCAAATTCCTTGACTATCCTTGCGCTTGGCATTAATGAGATGTTCCTCTTCAGCTATCTCACGAATTTCATTTTTAATGTGATGACCGATAGGGAAAATCGCTTTTCGTAATTGCCAACTCTCTATCTGAGCCAGAAAATCGGTCTGGTCCTTTACGGGGTCAGGACTCGTGACGAGCCATTTATCGCCGTTTTCATCCGTTTCGGTCTGCGCATAATGACCTGTGGCGATGAGGTCGTAGTTGTGGCCCATCTTCTCATCGAAGGCACCGAACTTGATGAGTCGGTTGCACATCACATCAGGGTTCGGGGTGAATCCAGCCTTCACTTTGTCCATGGTGTAGCGGGTCACCTCGTTCCAGTATTCCTGGTGGCAGTCTATCACCTGCAGCTTGCATCCGTATCTGTGAGCCACGGCGGTAGCCATCTCCAGGTCCTCCTCAGAAGAGCAGTCCCATTCCTCCTTTTCTTCCGGTCCTATCTTGATATAGAAGCAGTCAGGGTGCAGGCCCAGTCGGGCAAACTCCCACACCACTACCGAACTATCCACGCCGCCCGAAAGCAGCACGGCCACCCGCTTGTCCTTTACCTCGGCAAGGAAGAGCTCGTCTCTGGTCTCCAGTTCCTTCTCTCTTGGAGTATCCTTTATCATCTTATTATTATTATCCATTGTCTATTCGCTATTATTCAATTCAGAAGGCAAAGTTACAACAAATTCTGCGAAAAGCCGCCATCTTATGCCGAAAAATCTCATATTTTGCCTAAATGTTTTCTCTTGCGCTACATTCTCCCCGTTATCCGCTCCTTCTTCTATCGAAATTCCCAATAGCAGAAATCGACTCATTCCAACGCCAATTCTTTTTTGTTTTCGATTTTATCCATACCTTTGCAATCGAAAATCAGAGAAAAGCGATTATAGTAAAAATCAATAACATAGTTGAATGTAAGAAAATCAATAACATAGTTTAATATAAGAACATGGATATCTTAAAAAATCTGTTTTATGGCTTCCCTGACCTATGGGGAGGCGGAGTAGCCCACTCCGTGCTGATCCTGGCGTTGGTCATCACCTTGGGTTTGAGTTTAGGAAAATTGAGAGTAAAGGGAGTTTCTCTCGGATTGGCTTGGATTCTTTTCATCGGCCTCATCTTCGGTCACTTCTCTCTCAATCTCGATGAGCATCTGCTCCACTTCCTCAAGGAGTTTGGACTGATTCTCTTCGTCTATTCCATCGGTCTGGAGGTAGGACCTGGTTTCTTCGCTTCGTTCAAGAATGGCGGCAAGAGCCTCAACCTGCTCAGCATCATCGTGGTAGCGTTGAGTATCATCACCACCCTCGCCATCTTCTCGTTCTCGGGAACATCCATTACCTCTATGGCAGGTATCCTCTCGGGTGCCGTTACCAACACCCCGGGACTGGGAGCTGCACAGCAGGCATTCAGCGACCTGCGCCACATCGATGCTCCATCCATCGCAGCCGGCTACGCCATCGCCTACCCTATGGGTGTGCTCGGCGTCATCCTCTCCTTTATTATATTAAGGTATGCGCTGCGCATCAACAAGAGCGAAGAGGAAGCTGATGCCAAGCGCGGTATGGGACACCTGGAGGCGATGACCCTGAACACCTTCTCTGTAAAGGTGACCAACCAGATGGTATTCGGCGACACCATCAAGCAGATACGCGAAATATTGAAGCGCGACTTCATGGTTTCAAAGATTATCCGCAAAGATAGCGACAAGCACGACGAGGTGGTAAACGGACAGACCCGAGTCAACGAGGGCGACATCCTGCAGATTGTTGCCAACCCTACCGTAGAAGAGCCAGTCATCGCCCTGCTCGGCGAGAAGGTGCAGGTGAGCGAGGAGAAATTCGGCGAAGACTTGATTACCCGCCGCATCCGCATCACCAAGCCAGGCATCAACGGCAAGAGCATCAGCCAGCTTCAGATTCGTACAAGCCTCGGTGCCAACATTACCCGAGTAAACCGCAACGGTGTGGATCTGATTGCTACTCCACAGCTGAAGCTGCAGCTGGGTGACCGTGTTACCGTGGTAGGTACAGAGCTTGCCATCGCCCATACCGAGAAAGTACTGGGTAACCAGATGAAGCGCCTCAACTACCCTAACCTGATTCCTATCTTCCTGGGCATCATGCTGGGTTGTATCGTGGCAAACATTCCATTCTTCATCCCAGGCATCAACGAGAGTCTGCGTCTCGGATTGACCGGCGGCCCTCTGGTAGTAGCCATCCTGATAGGTTATTTTGGTCCGAAATACAACCTCGTGACCTACAACACCATCTCAGCCAACCTGATGCTCCGTGAAATCGGAATCTGCATCTTCCTGGCTTGCGTGGGACTGGGCACCGGCGAACAGTTTATTCAGACCGTGGCATCAGAAAACGGAATGACCTGGATTCTCTATGGCATCGCCATCACCATGATTCCAATCATCGTGGGCGGCATCATCGGAAGATACGTGTTCCACATCAACTATTATACATTGCTCGGAGTGCTGGCAGGCGCCAACACCAATCCATCTGCCCTGGCTTACGTGCGTGAGCAGACATCAGCAGATGCACCATCTGTAGGCTATGCGAATGTTTATCCATTCGCCATGTTCCTCAGAATCGTAACCATTCAGATCATCATTTTCGTATTCGGATAAATATATGACAGAAAAAAACATGAAAATCTGCGATTGCGCAGACAACGGCAAGAACAACTGCAACTGCAAGGAAATCGCAGAAACAGAACTCAGAAGGAAACTCGACTTATTATTACGTACAGGCAGCATTCTCATGGAGAGTGCTGCCGACACCTCGCGCATTATGCGTACGATGAAGCGTGCTGCAGCGTTCCTCGGTCTCGACGAACGCTACATGCACCTTTACATCAACTGGAATGTGCTGATGGTGAACTACAGCGACGAGGAGCATTCCTTCTCCAAATTCCAGCGTTGCGAAAAGCACGGCATCAACCTTACCTCCATTTCGCTGGTAAGCAAACTCACCTGGCAAGCTATCAAGGATAACTATTCGCTCGAACAGTATGAGCAGGCACTCAACGATATCAAGGCCACTCCACGCAGCTTCACCCCTTGGCAGGTAGCCATCGGCGGCGGATTTGCCTGCGGCGGATTCTGCATCCAGTTCGGTTGCGACTGGCCAGCATTCTTCTTCTGTTCCCTTGCTGCCATCCTGGGCTTCCGCCTGAGAATGTTCCTGCCTACCAAAGGCTGCAACAACTATGTAGCCATCGGTATTTCGGCATTCGTGGCAACGCTGATAGCGTGGCTCACCTCCTTCCTTTCGCTCAATCCAGCCATCGCAGCCGCCCTTCCGGGCTTCATGCATTCGGCTACCCCTTGGCACCCATTGATGGCGTGCGCCCTCTTCATCGTGCCGGGAGTTCCATTAATCAACTTCGTGAGCGACATGCTCGACGGTTACATCGAGGTGGGAATGGTTCGTGCCCTCAACACCCTGCTGATGCTCTTTGCCATGGCATTCGGTATTGCCTTCGCCATCCAGGTTTGCCACATCGACAACTTCGTGAAGAATCTTACGATGACTCCTCACCACGAATACTGGGAGTTCGCCATCGCGGCAGCCGTATCAGCCATGGGCTTCTCTACCATCTTCAGTATTCCTAGACGCCTGTTGCCAGCTGTGGCTTTGGGCGGTATCATCGCCGTTTGCTTCCGCAACTTCGTCAACCTGGGTCCATCCAATGGCAACATCGGTCTCGACATGGGCTTGAGCATCGGTTCGCTTGCCGGTTCTGCGCTCATCAGCGTCATCGTAATCAAGGCACGCCACTGGTTCCACACCCCTCACCAGTGCATCACCATTCCTAGTGTCATCCCAATGGTACCTGGAGTTTTGATGTATCGTGCCCTGTTTGCCTTCATCGACATGCACGGCGTGGTAGGCGAAGTAACCGTGGGTATGAACAACCTGATCAAGGCTTCGCTCGCCATCATCTGCATCGCCCTGGGTGTTGCCATTCCTAATGTATTCTTCCGCCGTTTCATCGCCGACAACCGCAAGCGTCGACTCCTCAACATGCTGGTGGAGAGAAAGAAGAAGAATGGCGAATTCGTGGATCTGCACGAAGTGGAAATCAAGTAAGAATCTGTGTTAATCTGCGTAATCTGTGGGACATTGAAACCCACGGATTACAGGATTTATCTGATTATTTTGCCCGAAAGCAGGGCTAATTAAAATAAAAGTTTTATCTTTGCACGCGTAATTATAAGACTAGTGAAAAAAGGAAAATGGAAATACGACAACTCAAATATTTTCTGAAGGTAGCCGAGACGCTCAATTTCTCGGAGGCATCACGCAAGCTCTACATCACGCAGAGCACCCTCTCGCAGCAGATTTCGCATCTGGAGCAGGAAATAGGATTGCCCCTCTTCGAGCGAAACTCGCACGAGGTTTATCTCACCGAGGCGGGAAAGGAGCTTCTTCCCTATGCCCAGAATGCGGTAAACTGCACCATGGCTTGCGTGGACCACATGAACGACCTGAAGGAGATGCTCACGGGCGAACTGAACATCGGCGTCACCTACTCCTTCAGCAACATCATGGCAGAAACGCTCATCGCCTTCCTTCATGCCTATCCTCATATAAAGCTGAACATCCAGTACCGTTCGATGCAGGAGCTGATGGATGGATTGAAGAAGCGTGAGCTCGACCTTGTGCTTGCCTTCAAGCCACTCAAGACAGACAAGGCGATTGACAGCCGTGCCATCTTCAGCAACCGTCTGGCGGCGATTGTGAACGAGAACCACCCCCTGGCGCGTCTTTCATCCATCAAGCTCTCAGAGCTGGAGCGCTACGACCTCATCCTTCCATGCAAGGGTCTGCAGGCTCGCAACGCCTTCGATTACCTGATAGAGGGCAAGGATCTCGACTTCAAGATCATGGTAGAAGTGAATAATGTGAACATCATCTTCGACCTCCTGCATCGCAGCAACCTGGTAACGGTACTTTCAGAATCCACCACCATCCTGGAAAAAGGCATGAGAGCGATTCCGATAGATGCTGCCGACAACGAGATGGATGGCTGCATCCACATTCTGAAGGAAGCCTATATGAAGAACTCGGCGCAGGAGTTCATCCGCATGCTGAGCCAGAGCACCAGCATCCTCGCCAACTTTGCGCTCAAGGATATTCTGAGATAGAATCGGAAAAGGATAGAAAGCTTCTGCCCTTACTATTATATTTGCACTTGGAAAAATAAAGAGGTGAAAATCTTTATATCTGCAAAC
>ERZ791617.302-NODE-302-length-36007-cov-4.7619_pt1 | contig 36007 bp, 32 predicted proteins | sample MGYA00510272_ERZ791617 | MGnify/ENA primary metagenome ERZ791617 (study PRJEB30046, sample SAMN00715200) | human gut metagenome | study: EMG produced TPA metagenomics assembly of the A metagenome-wide association study of gut microbiota in type 2...
AAGATAATCAAACCATCTTTTTATTACATCTATATCTAACATATTTCCACCTCCATCTTAATAGGTGTATATTATATCATAAACTTCTAATAATGGAGAAAAGATATTTAGATTTTGTATTTTTTAATAAAAAAACTGAATCCCTCTCTATACAAGAAAGATTCAGTTTTTATAAAAAATTAATTATTATTTATATATTTAGCAGCTTCTTCTCCTGCTATTCTACCAAAAATAACAGCAGCACTATAAGCACCTGAATTGCTATTAGCAACTTCTCCAGCTGCATACAATCCTTTTACTACATTACCATTTTCATAATAAACCTGAGTTTTTTCATCAGCAACAACTCCACCTCTAGTCATATGTACAGCTGATTCTACTTGTACACCATAATAAGGTCCTTCACTCATAAATTCTTTCTTAGTCGGCTTTTCTCTGAATGGATCTTTAATTTCCCCACGAACAGCCATATTGAACTCTTTTACTGTTTCTTTTAAATTATCTTTATCAATTCCCAATTTATCTGCTAATTCATCAATAGTATTAGCTTTTGTATGAAGTCCTTGAGCTGTATGTTTTTGTAAACGATAACTTGAATCATATAATTTTTGATCATAAATATAAAAAGCAGCAGAATCAGGCTGAGCAAGAATTTTTTGTGCAGTAGAAAATCTAGTTGCATAAGTGATACTTTCACTTGTAAATCTTTTTCCCTCTTTATTTACAAGGATAAATCCATCTCCTCCACCAGTTAAATCTCTTGTTTGCCTGATAATAAATGGAAATATATTTAACACTTCAAGATTAGCAGTTTTTATACTGTTCTTCTCAAATACAGGAATAAAATCTCCTGTAGCTCCTAACTGGTTTGAAGTTTGGAAAACCTCAGATCCTGGAACATATTTTTTAAGTAATTCTTTATTAGCTGAAAATCCTCCTGTAGCAAGGATTACAGCTTTAGCATTAATATCATAAAAATTATTTTTATTTTGTACCTTTACCCCAACTGCCTTACCATCTTTCATAATAAGATCAAGTCCCTTTGTCCCTGTACGAACATCTATTCCTAATTCCTTAACCTTCTTTTCCATACCATCTTGAATATGAGCTCCAGCATAGGCATTAGATTCTGCCATATGTCCTCTTTTCCCATAATTATAATTTAATTTTACACCAAAGCTTCTCAACCATTTATCTAAAACAAATGCTCCTTCAGCTTGTGCTCTTATTCTTTCAGGAGTATCTAAAGGATTACTATTATCAGCAATTAATGCTTCAACACTATCATTTATTCCATTAGCTTTTTGAGCTTCTGAATTAATAAGATCGTAGAAATTCATATCATATTTTCCATTACCACTAAGAATATCTAATTTTTCAATAAGAATTATATTTTTTAGTCCAGCCTCTCTAGCAGATATAGCAGCTGCCAATCCAGCAGGTCCTCCCCCTATAATTACAAGATCAGTATTTACAGCTTCTAAATTAGCAACAGGTTGTTCTGGAGCTTTAGTATTAAATCTAATTCTTCCAAAATCTTTTCCATTTGCTTTAAGAGCTTCAGCAACAGCTTTTTTAACTCCAAAAGAAGTATAAGAAGCTCCTGATACACTGTCAACAATAGGTGATTGAGCTTTTAAAATTCTCTCTTTTAATATAGGAAACGCTCTTGAAATTATGTGAGAAGTTTCAGAATTTGAAACAACTTTGATATCCTCTATCTTTTCCCCATTTGTTACAACATCAACTTTTATTTTTCCAGAAAATCCATCTCCTGTTCCTGATGTAGTTACTATACTACTTGCAAAAACAAAAGCACTAATAAGTAAAAACAATACAGATGTAAATAATTTTTTCATTCATCTCTCCTTTTTTATAGTTATAGTATATCAACATAAATTATGACATACTGAAATAGTATAATATATTAACTAAAAAAAGTAAATTAAAATTTCATTTAAAATAAAACTACATCCTTCATCTTAATTTCCTAAGATTTTGGATGTAGTAAAATAATTACTTATTGTATTTTAATTTATAACTCTTAAAAAATTCTTTTATAAATACAATAAAAATTCCTGCAAAAGCTCCTAAAACAATTCCTACTATTGCATATAAAAATACTGATTTACCTTCTGTCTTTAATTCTACTGGAGCTATCTTCTTTACTATTTCTCCATATTCAACATCAAAATATTCCTTATTTAAATTATTTATTTCCTCAGTAATCTTATTTAATTCTGTTACTAAATTTTTTATTATTTTTTGAATAGCTTCATCTTCTGTTGAACTTGGTGTTTTTATCTCTTCTAATTCTTGTTTTTTATATTTAATCTCATAATCTTTGTTTGCTGCAAGTGTATTTAATTCAATATATTTTCCAAGTAATTTAGAATAATACTCATTTTCTGTATCTAATTTTATTCCCATTTCTCCTATACTAGGTAAAACTAATTGTTTTGCTGTTGGCTTATACTCATCTAGTGCTTTTTTTACAACTTCTGCCTCACCTAATAACTTAGATTTTTCCAATTTTAACATTTTTATATCTGCTTCTAATCTAGTTTTTTTTGTTAATGCATTATTAGAAAAATTATACACATCTATATATGATATGTATTTTTTTAAATTTACATTTTCATAATTTTGGATTTTTCTACTTAACTCTATATAAGATACACCTGTTATTTTTGAAGAAAACTTTTCTTTCATCTCTCCTTTTGTTTCTAATAATAATCTATTTATATGCTCTTTTAATATAACAATATAATCATCATAATCATAGCTATTATTTAAAGAAACTTCTGAAATTTCATATTGAGGTTTATATTTTTTATTAAATTCAGCTATTACATCTTGTACTAACTCTTCTGCTATATCCTTATTTCCATCTTTTAATGATATACTATACTGTGTTGGAGTATATGATAAAGTTTCTCCCTTTTTTAAAGCTTGCTCTATTCTTTCTGTTATATATTGTGGAACTATTCCTTTTACTTCTATATTCTGTCTTAAACTTTTTAAGTCTTTTGACTTTAATCCTTTTTCACTATATTTATCAAAAAGATAATTAAGTTCATTTGTACTAATTAAATCATTTTTATTAAATTGAGTTCCATTTGGATTTAATCCTTTTTCTATTCCTGCATAATTAAACCCTAAAATTGTAGTGTATGATGAATTTTTTTTATTATATAAATAACCACCTAAAACAACAATTAATGTAAAAATCAATGTTGTAACAATTATTGTTATTTTATTATTAACCAATATTTTTATAATTTCCATTAGATCAATTTCATCATCTTCTATATAAGTTCTCTCTTGTAATTCATTCATTATCTCTCTTCTCCCCTTTTTCTATAAAATAATTTTTTAACACAAACATCTAATATTACTCTGTATAAGAATACTACTTTTTTCATATCTTGTCAATAAAATATTGATTTAATTGATTCTTTTAATATAATTTTTCAAAAATTTTTCTTAATTTTATAAAAAATAATGAGACAAGTAAATTTTCATTATAAAATCAAATTATTACACTAATAATCAATGAGTTATTTACCTATCTCATTATACCTATTTTAATTGTTATCTTGCTCTTTTTTTAATACTTTAGATTGTATAAACTTTACTGTATCTTTTGGTTCTATCTCTTTTGTTTCCTTACTATTAAATACACCTATCTTCTTTTTCTTTCTCTTTTGTAAAATAAAATTACCTTTATTTTTAAATTTTATCTCTTCATCCATTGTCACTATATCACCTATAAGATCAAAAAAAGTTTCTACTTCTTCTCTTGCCTCTTGGAAAGTTAATTCTTCATTATCTCTCTCTTTTCTTAATCTTCTATAATAGTTGACAAATTCTCTTGTATTCAACTTTATACCTCCATTTCTGGATTCTCTAATTTCTCCAACATCTTCTCTCTAGGACGAAATTTTATAACTTTCTTATCTTCAGTTGTTATTATCTCCTTTGTTGAAATATTAAATACTCTCTTTGATTTTAATAGTTTCTTTTCAAAAATTCCCCAATCTTTAATTATAAGTTTTTCATCTGTATCTAAAGCATAAAATATTGAGTCCCACAAAGTTTCAAAACTTTCTTTTGCTTCTCTCATACTTTTTAAATTTCTTCTTTCTTTATATAATAATAAAAATTCTTTTTCTGTCATGATTTTTCCTTATTTTTACCTATCTCATTTTATAGCTTTCTTCTTCCCTTTCTTTTTCAAGATAATACTCAATTCTTTTTATATCAATATAATTATCTATATCAGTTGAGTATTTAGAATCCATTATATATGCTAATTTTCCATCGTTAAAACTTGTTTCTAAGTTAAAATCTTTATCTAATCTTTGAATATATATAGCTCCATCTACTTTATAAAATTTTGGAAAATCTTGTCTTCTCATTGTACTATTCATATTTAATAAATTTTTAACTGTATCATCTTCATTTAAAGTTCTCATTAAAATAGGATGTTGCTCAACCTCTGTTACACTTACAAGACTTCTTTCATCACTATTCATAATCTTTTCTATTGCTTGATCTACATGCCAACTTTTTCTTAAAGGAACTGTATTTTGAAGAAGAACAACATAATCGTATTCTTCACCCATATTTTTTAAAGTTTCAACTGCATGAACAATACAATCAATAGTTTTAGAAGTATCTGATGCTAATTCTGTTGGACGTAAAAATGGTACATCTCCACCACACTCTTCTACCACCCTTTTTATTTCCATACTATCTGTTGATATAACTGTTCTATCTAAATATTTAGAGTTTTTAGCACAATCAATAGTATATTTAATTAAAGGTTGACCACCTACATTAAATATATTTTTAGAAGGTATTCCTTTACTTCCACCTCTTGCTGGTATTACTGCTAGTATTTTTTTGCTTTTATACATATTTTCCTCCTTAAAATACTATTTTTTAAAAAATACTTCCCTAATTCCTTTTCTAAAATATTTATTTATTAAAAATATTGTTGTTATTACTAATAAAACGATAATCGATACTTCTATAGCATATATTACCCAATTAATCCAAGAATTTACATTTATCTTAGTTAAAAATGGTACTACATAATTTAGAACTATTAAAGAAAATAATACAATTACAAAATATCCACTATAAACATTTACATATTCTTTAAAATTTTTATTAAAGCATCTATCAAATACTAAAATGGGTTTATAAATTAATATAATAATAATATTAGAAACTATAGTTCCTATTATTACACCATCTAAACCTAACTTAATCCCAAGAATTATTGAAACAAAAAAATTTATTATACTTTCAAAAATAGGAGATTTTATATCATTAAAAAATCCATCTCCTGACTTAAACATTTCTAAATTCCATCTAAACATATTTACCCATAAATTAAAACATATTAATTTCAAAGTAAATCTGCTCAAAACAAAGTCTTTTCCTAACCATAAAATTATAAAATCTTCTATAAGTATAAAAGTAGAATAAGTAAAAAAAATAGCCATATAACAATATAAAATATCTATCTCTCTATAATAATTATAATTTTCTTCCTTGGTATGCTTGGCTATAAATTTTCCTATTCTAGGTGTTAAAATTCCCTTTAAAACAGCTGTTACATTTCCTAAAACTTGCAAAACCATTTGATAACTAGCATAAATTCCAACTATTTTTAACGATGTAAATTTTGAAATAAGAATTAAATCTGTATTAAAAACAATTAATCCACCAATTTTATGCCAAAATATATTTTTTATATCATTTTTTATTCCTTCATATCTTTCTTTAGTTTTTTCTAAATAACTATAATTTTTTGAACAATGTTTCTTAAATATAATCCATTGAAAAATATTATCACATATTAATAAAATTATATAAAGAGGAAAAGAATGATACTTTATTATAAATATTATTTGTAATAATTTAAATGATATAGTTGTAAATGTTTGAACTTTTTTTACATATAAGTATTCTTGGTTAGCTGTAAATAAAATAACATATTTTATAAATAAATATGTTGCTACTGTATTAGAAACATATAAAATCCAATATAAATAAATTTTTTTTGAAAAATTATCTACATTTATAAAAAATTGAATAAATGGAATACAAAATACCCCCATTATAAATAATATAATTCCTATTTTATTATAAATACTCTCCATTGTATTAATAATTATATTTATTTTTTTATAATCTTTTTCTGCTAAAGGTTTATAAAGTGCATACGCAGAAGCACCACCAATTCCCATTTCTATTATATTTAAATAAGCTAATAACTGAGAAAAAAGTTTCATCATTCCTAACGTTTCAATTCCCATATAATTAACAAAATATTTATTTTGAATAAAACTAAATAAATTAATTAAAATCATGAAAATTAAATTTAAAAAAATTTCTTTTTTCATTTTTTTAACTCCTCTACTAGATCTAACCATTTTTTTTGAACAATTTTAAAGCTATGTCTTTCACCTAATTTTTTACTATTTTCAAAGTAATATTCGTAATTATCATAAATCTTTTTAACTGCTTCTACGAATTCATCTTCATTCCAAGTTTTATCTAAAAGAATACCGTTATCTATTACTATATCTTTTGCTGAGTCAAAAGTATCCCTTAATACTATTGGTAACCCTCTTCTCATAGCTTCAATTAATGAAATTGGATATCCTTCATAGTCACTAGTCATTATAAAAATTCCTGCTTCATCTAACTTTTCTTTAATTTTATTTGTTGGACCACATAATTCAACATTTTTCAAATTATTTTTTTCTATTAATTCCTTTAACATACTTTGATTTCCATCACCATATATTTTTAAAATAAAGTCTGGAAGTCTTTTCATTGCTTGTATTGCTAAATCAAATCGTTTTTGTTCATTATGTAACCTAGCAACCATTATTAAATTTTTATTTTTTTCTTTTTTTTCTTTTCTTAATTCAATACTAGATATATGCCTAATCACTTCAAATTTTTTTAATGGAATATTTAACTCCTTAGAGAATCTTTCTTTATCATATTCTGATAAACATACAAAACAATCTATCTTATTTATTGAATTCCCTAAAATAATTCTATCCTTACCATATATTTCTATATATTTATCAAAATTTATATGTTGAACTAAAATCTTCTTAATATTCTTATTTTCTATTATAACTTCTAAATCATTAGGAGAATTAAAAATACAGATATCTGGATTTATTTTCTCTATTTTATTTTTTAACATATGTCTTTGAATTTTATATTTAAAAATTCTTGCATCTATTGAACGAAATATTCTATTCTTAGGATAAAGTTCTATTAAATTTTTTATGTTATTACTAAATAATTTCAATTTATTTGAATAATAAGCTAATACTACTAAGTCTTCATCTGAAAAAATATTAATAATATTTCTATTAAAAGTTGAAACCCCACCTTGATTAGATGGATGATCATAACTTGTATTTAATAATATTATCATTCCTTTTCCCTCTTTATAATTAATTTTTTATCTTTACTCTAAATTTCACTTTTTAAAATAATTTTATTATATCCTACAACCGTTGCTCCATCTGGAATATTTTTAGTTATAACTGCATTAGCTCCAACTATACAATTCTCCCCAATAGTAACATCTCCTAATATCTTTGCTCCTGCACAAATTATTGTATTTTTTTTTATATGTTGCTTACACATAATTCCTCTTCTCTCTATAGAATCAAATCTTAATGCTCCAAATGTAACATTTTGATGAATTATAACTCCATCTTCTATAAATGCTCCTCCACCTATTACTATTCCTAAAGGATGTCTAAAAATTACTTCTCCTATTTGTGCTTCTGGAGTTATATCACAAGCATATTTATACAAAATTTTATCGTGTATTTTATATAATTTCAACTTCAAAATAATAGTATTTATTATATTCTTTGAATTCTTTAATTTAAAAAAATATTTTTTCTGTTTTTGTATATCATCTATTAATTTTTCATTTCTAGTTTTATAAATCAACTTTCTTATTAATGTTTTTATTTTCATTTTTTCTTCCTTAAATTAATATTATAGTTATCCTCATTTATTAATAAAATTTTTTTATTAATAAAACTTGTATTTATTGCTGTTGAATTATAAGTTATTCCTACATCAAAGGTAATATTTAAAAGACTAAGTAACTCAAATGGAAATTCTCCCTTTATTCTTTTAACATCTTCTTTTAAATACTTATCTTGACTTTCTTTAGGATGTAACTTCAAATAAATTTCATATTCTTTTTCTCTAAATTTTTTTATGCAATCATTGAAAATATAAACTGTTTCTTTTTCACTAATAGGATTATCTAAATATAAAGGTTGAGTCAGTATAACGACCTTTTTCTTTAAATTTTTTTCTATATTAATTTCAGATAAAAAAATTTTTTTTAATAATTCTTTGTCAAAATTAGATAATTTTTTTAATTCTTCATCCTCTTTAATCTCTATTATTTCAAAATTAGGAGTATATTTAACACTTTGTAATAACTTAACAAACCTATATTTATCTCTAACATAAATTTTTTTTATATCTTTAAGATAACTTTTTGGACAAAATAATACTTTTTTTAGAAAATTATTAATACTATTTTTTATGTGAACAGATGTAATTTTTTCCTTAAAAATATAATTTTTTACATATAGACTCTCTCCTTCTTCATAATAAATTATATTATTCGGAATATTTAAATTTGCCCACAAAATATTAATTCTTCCTGGTTCACTAATAAAAAATGTTACTTCTTCTTTTTTTTTACTAAATTTTTTTAATGGAAAGATAAAAATTCTATATAAAATACCTATAATATTATTTTTTATATCATTTTTAATAAGAATAACTTTCGTTATTTTCTCCAATTTTTCAAGATTTTTTAATTTTAAATTTAAACTTCTATTATTTTCGCTATTAATAACTAAAATGTTTTTTTCTTCTTTTTTTAAGATAGAATATATAAAAGGAAATTTATTATAATTCCACAAAAAATAATAATTTAATTTCATTTTCTTACTCCTAATTTTATTATTTTATAACTTCCCATTAATAACAGCACAAAAACTGTCCTTTTCTCTAATAATAGTTGAATATCTCCTTGTGCTACTATTCTAGCAGTAACCTCTAAAATTATAGCTAAAAATAAAAAAGATAATATATCATCTGATAAACAAGCTTTTAAAACAAAAATTTTAATTTTATAAATAAAATATCCTGTTATAAAAATTAATAAAAATACTCCAAAATATTTAAAATGATAGTATCCAATTGCTGGAAATCCATTTCCATTTGCTAAGCTATAATATCTAGCTCCTTCTTTTCTTAATTCTACTAACTTTTCTTTAGGGATTATTTCTGTCATTAATTGGTTCATTCCTTTTTCAAACTTACTTTTTTTTATATTAAAATTATCTAAAAATTTATCATGCCTATACTTAGCCTCAATCTGATTAGAATCATTAAAATACCACCATACTTGACCAGCTGATTCAATTCTTTCTATAATTTTTTCAAATGAAGTTGTTTCTTTATTATAATTTTCTGTTTTCTGATAAGCATATGCTATTACAATAAATATAAAAATAAAAAAAGATACTAAGATCAATCTTATTTTTTTTATCATTTTCATTTTATCAATATTTTTATTAAAGTTTATTGTTAATAAAATAGGCAAAGAAAAATACCAAATAGCTCCTATTAAATCCCCTCCTTTGATTGAACATAATAAGAAATAAAAAATTATTGAAAAAAAATATAATAGATATCTTTTTTTATTTGTTTTAAAAAAAAGATATCCTAAAACTAAACTTACAAAGTTTAATCTTCCTTTTAAGAAGTTTATATAATATGGAGCACTTTCAAAATAAATAGTTCTATGAATTCCTTTTAATAAAGGAATTCCTGATTTTAAAAAATAACTATATAAAACAAACATACATACTAAAATTATTATCTCAATTATTTTAGTATTAATTTTTAAAGCTTTTTCCTTTTTATAATATTTTAAAGGTAAAAATAAAATTTCTAAAAATAATAAATAAATAAATAAATAAATTTCTTAAAAACGTTCCATTTATATATCCTATTTTTTCTGTTGAAGGTATAAAATTTTTATTAAATTCTAATAGAAAATTTCCAATTAACATTGGAATCAGAGAAAGCATATAAGGAAAGTTTTCTAAAATCTTTGTTGGATAATAAAAAAATAAAAACATATTATATAAAATAAATATTATAAATCCAACTGCATTAAAAAAATAAGGATTTAATTCAAAAAATATTATTAAATGCAATATTATTATGCTAAATATAATTTTAAAATTTATTTTTTTAATCATTTCTATTTTCCTCTAATATTTTTTTATAAACCTTTTTATAATTTTCACTCATATTTTTAGCTAGAAAATTTTTATTAAAATATTTTTTAGTATTTTCTTTAAAAACATCTAAATCTTTATATATTTTTAAAATTGCACTTTCATATTCTTTGATATTTAAATCACAAATAATTCCATTTTTATTATTTTTTACAATTTCATACATTACTGGAATATTTCCTACTACAACTGGAATATTTGCTAATAAAGCTTCTGCTATAACTAATCCAAATCCTTCACTTAACGAAGAAAATAAAAAAATATCTGCTTTTTTTAGTTCTTCATAAACTTTATTTCTTTCTAATTTTCCCAAAAAAACAACTGCATCTTGCAAATTATTTTCCTTCATATAAGTTTGTAAATTTATTTTTTCAACTCCATTTCCTATAATTTTTAATTCTAAATTTTTTCCTGATTCTTTTAAATTTTTAATAACTTCCAATAAAAATAAAACATTTTTTACTTTATTTAATACAGAAACAGTAATTAATTTTATCTTTTTACTTTCTGTTTCTATCTTTAAATTTTCTAATTTTTTTATCTCTGGAACTCCATTATATATTGTAACTACATTTTTTAAACCTAATTTTTCATAAACTTCTTTTATGTAATTTGATATTGAAATATTTATATAGAACTTTTTTTGAAAAAATATCATTATTTTTATCATCAAAAACGAAATTATTCTCCCATACTCATAATAAAAATCTTCTAAAGGATTATTATGTAAAGTACTAATTATTTTCATTTTTTTTAAATATATACCAACCAGAACAGTTGGCCAAAAACAATGACAATGGACTATATCTGGCTCTATTTTTTTCATTATTTTCTTTAATTTTAGAGAAAATAATGGAATTTTCCCTAAAGAAAGTTCATACCATTCAAATCTTGAAAATGCTTTTATATCTTTATCTGAATTTTTTCTTAAAGAAACAAAAATAAATTCTATATCTTTAGTTGAATATTCAGCTATATTTCTGGCTACTATTTCAGGACCTAAATTTTTAAAGCTAGGTAAAATAACTGCTACCTTTAACATTCTTTATCTTCCTTTCCTCAATATCTGCAAGTATATAATTTTTCTTAAACTATTTGGCATTAATCTTATAATATTTTTCAAAGTAATATTTCTAATAAACTCTATTTTATTAATAATACCTAATTTTAAAAATTCTTTTTGTAATCCATATTCTGCTTTTATATATTTCCAACCACCACGTCTTTTATAAGTATCATCTGTTATTCTAAAATAAACTAATGATTCTTGTATATTTCTAAATGTACATCCTTTATTTAACATTCTCCCCCATAAATATGAATCTTCATTTAAGAATATCTCTTTATAATTTCCTGCTTCTAAAACTTTTGATTTTTTAAACATTACACTAGGATGATTTACAGGATCTCTCAATTTCATATATTTTTTCATATCAATACTATTATTAGGGGCATCTTTTATACAAATAATATTTTCTATATTATCTACAAATTCACTCATAAAACTTCCGAGTACATCTGTTTCTGGATAATTTTTAAAATAATTTATTTGTTCTTCAAATCTATTTGGATATGCAATATCATCTGTATCCATTCTCGCAACTAATTCATTAGAACATTTTTCTATTCCTATTCTTAATGCATTACCTAATCCCATATTTTTTTCTAATTTAATAGTTTTTAAAATATTTTTTCCTATTTTTAATTTTAATTCTGCTATAGTAGAATATAATTTTTCTGTTAGTGGACCATCTTCAACTAATATTATTTCATTAGGTTTTAATATTTGATTAAAATAAACACTTTCAATAGCTTCTTTTAAATATTCAGCTTTTTCTTTTTGATAAACTGAAAGAAGAACTGAAAAAGTATAATCCATTTTTATAACTCCTCATTTTATTTAATAACAGCTAAAACTGTCATAAACATTATTTTAATATCTTCTAAAAAATTAAATTTTTCCATACTTTGCAAATTATATTTCATTTTTTCTGGTAATATCTCTCTAATATAAGTCTTATCTGGGTTATCAGACTTTTCTAATAATTCAGCTTCATCCTTATAATAGATACTTGCAAGACTTGTTACTCCAGCTGGTAAAAGCAGTGTTGCCATCATCTCATTTGTATAATGATTCACATATTTTTTTACCTCTGGTCTTGTTCCTACAAATGTCATATCTCCAGTTAAAATATTTAAAAGTTGTGATATTTCGTCAAGTCTACAATCCCTTATAAAACTTCCAACTTTTGTTATTCTTGAATCATTTCCAATAGTAACTTGTGTTCCTAATTTTTCAGCATTATTTACCATTGTTCTAAATTTAAAGATTCTAAAAGTTCTTCCATACTGAGTAATTCTTTCCTGTCTGAAAAATACAGGACCTTTAGAATCTATTTTTATTGCAATTCCCAATATTATAAATACAGGTAATAGAATGATAAGCATTATTAAAGAAACTACTATATCAAAAATTCTTTTTAAAATTAAACTTAATCTTTTCTTTTTTAAAACTTCATAATATGGTTTTACTTCTTCAGTTTGCAATTCTTTAGGAAGCTCTTCCCAATTTTTTAAAATCACTCTATATATACTCCTTTACTATTCTTGTATAATTTTCTATTATATATTCAATCTCTTTATCTTTAAGACAAGTATGTAATGGAAGAGTTATTTCATTTTCAAATTGAGCATATGCATTTGGATAATCTTTAATATCAAACCCTAAATTTATATATGCTGTCATCATTGGCAATGGTTTATAATGAACATTACATGCTATTCCTGCTTCTGCCATTTTCACTATTATTTCTTGCCTTTGTTCTAAAGTTATATTTGGTATTCTAGTTATATATAGATGCCCTGATGCTTGATATTCTTCTGTATAATGATTCAACGTTTTTACTCCAAGAGGTTTAAAAGCACTATCATATTTCGATATTATTTCTTTTCTTCTTTTAAGAATTTCTTCATAACGTGATAATTGAGCAAGTCCTATTCCTGCATGAATATCTGTCATATTACATTTATACCAAGGTCCTTTAATATCATATTCCCATGCACCTAGTTTAGTTTTAGCAAGAGCATCTTTATTTTGTCCATGTAAAGAATAAAGTTGAACTTGGTTATAAATATCTTCGTCATTTATACCAGAAATTTCTCTCCAAGTTAAAGCTCCTCCTTCTGCTGTTGTAAGATTTTTTACAGCATGAAATGAGAATGAAGTAAAATCAGCTATACTTCCTACTTTTTTATTTTTCCAAGTTGCTCCAAATGAGTGTGCTGCATCAGCACAGATAGCTACTCTTCCAATAGCTTTTTGAATATTATTATTAGGTTTAAATAGCTCTCTTTTTCTTTCTACTATTGCAAAAATCTTATCATAATCGCATGGAACTCCTGCTAAATCTACAGGAATAATAGCTTTTGTTTTTGATGTAATAGCTTTCTCTAGTTGATCATAATCCATCTCTAAAGAATCTTTTTGAACATCAACAAAAACAAGTTTTGCTCCTACATGACAAACTATTGATGCTGAAGCTGTATAAGTATATGCTGGAACTATTATTTCATCTCCTTCTCCTATTCCTAATAGATGAAGTGTCATCTCTGCACAAGCAGTTTGAGAGTTTAAGCATACAGCTTTATTTACATTACAATATTTTGCTATTCTTCTTTCTAATTCTTTAGTTTTAGGTCCTGTTGTTATCCAACCTGATTTTAAAGCATCTACAACTTCATTTATCTCTAGATCTGTTATATCTGGTGGTGAAAACAAAACTTTCATAAATTTCCTCCCCTTTTTTTTAATTTACTTTGTTTATTAGTTATATTTCACTTCTTTATATGATGTTATAAATTTTTTCATCAACTCTTTTATCTCTTCTACACTTGCTTTTCTATCTACTACTTCTTTTAACTCTCCTAAATAGTATGGTATATCTATATTCTCTTTCTCTATTTTTGTTATAAATATCTTCTTATTTTCTGTCTTTGTTGCTGAATTTACATCATAGAGAAGTTCTTCATATAGCTTCTCTCCTGGTCTTAGTCCTACCACATCTATTCCCACACTACTATTTGAAAATCTAATCATATTTTTAGCTAACTCCATTATTTTTACTGGTTCTCCCATATCTAGAATAAAGACTTCTCCACCTTTTCCTAAAGTTCCTGCCTCTATTACTAATTGAGCTGCTTCTGGAATTGTCATAAAATATCTTGTCATATCCTTATGAGTTACTGTTAAATTTCTTCCCTCTTCAAGTAATTTCTTAAATATTGGTATTACTGATCCATTACTTCCAAGTACATTTCCAAATCTCACTGCCATGAATTTTGTTTTACTCTCTTCATTTTTCTTTTCCACTATTAATTCACAGGCTCTTTTACTTGCTCCCATTATATTTGTTGGATTTACTGCCTTATCCGTAGATATCATTACAAATCTATCCACTCCATATTTATCTGCAACATCTACAAGATTTTTTGTTCCAAATATATTATTCTTTATAGCTTCCTCTGGGGTATGTTCCATCAAAGGCACATGTTTATGAGCTGCTGCATGAAATACTATATCTGGTTTATATTTTGAAAAGACATAATCTAATTTTTCTCTATCTCTTATGCTACATATTTCACTTATCAAATCTATTCCTTTAAAGTTTCTTTTTATCTCTAATTCTAGTAAATATAGAGTATTCTCATTTACATCTAAATTAATCAATCTCTTTGGCTTATATTTTGATATCTGTCTTGAAAGTTCAGAACCTATACTTCCTCCTCCACCTGTTACAAGAATTGTTTTTCCTGTTATAAAGGTAGATATATTTTCATCATTTACTTTTACCTCTTCTCTTCCAAGTAGATCTTCTATTTTTACATCTCTTATATGAGTTGAAAGTGGTTCTTCTGATAGTGATTTTTCTATTAATGGAAGTATTTTTATCTCTACTTTTTTAATATTTTCTACTTCTTTTAATATATTTTTTATTGATTTAGTATCAAGAGAAGGAATAGCTATTATTAAAGTTTCTATTTTTAATTTTCTTATATATGCTTTAATATTTTTTAAATTTCCATATACCTTAACTCCGTTTATATAAATACCTTGTTTCTTTTTATCATCATCCATGAATCCTATTATGTTATATCCAAAACTTTTATTTAATTTACTTTCACGAACTAAGGTAACTCCAGCTTCTCCAGCACCATAAATCAATGTTCTTTTTCCTTCTTTATGTTTTGCCTTTAAAAATCCATATCTATATTGTCTATTTAATCTAAATACCATTCTAAAAAGTAATTGAATTGATAGAGAGAAAACAAAAATCAGTGCTACTACCTGTCTTGAAAAATCTTCTCTCAATATTGCAAATGAAAAAATTGTTAAAATCAGTGTAATTATATGAATGGCAATTTGTTTTAATACATCTTGTGAATCTGTATAGCTCCAACTTATTTGAATATTTTTACCTATAGCTGAAGTGATTAAATAGAAAAAAGCATAATAGATAAAGTATTTAAAATTTTCTGTATTATTTATTTGTAAAATATCAAATCTTAGACTTATAGCTGCTACAACACCTAAACCTATAGCTATTAAGTCAACTAATATTTTTACTATGTTTCTTTTGTTATTAAATACTTCTACCATTATTTTCCCCTTTATTATTTTATTAATTCGTCTTTATATAAATAAGCGATTTTTTAAAAATATAAATGCTCAATATCATTATGTATTAGAATACTACTTTTTCTGTCTCTTGTCAATAAATTATTAGTTTAATAGACTTTTTTAAAAGATTTAACAAGTGTATAAAATTAGAAAAATTAAGCTTTAAGAAAGATAAAAATTCTTGTATTTATATAAAAGCGAACTCTTTAAAAATAAAAAATCCCTTTAACCTAATTTTTTTAGTTAAGGGGATTTTTTTATCTTTTATACTATTATTTTTTATAAAAATTTAAAGTTTATCTTTTATAAGTTACAAAACTTTCTAAAAAATTATAATTTACCCGTACAAAAGAAAAAGAACTGTATAAACTAACAACTTTTTATCATTAATTTACTACAGTTCTTTATTTTTAGCTATTATTTAATTTTTATTCTACACTACAAGGTTTACAAAACAAAGAGCTCCAATAAATAGTAGTGTAAAGTTGATTTTCTTGAAATCCCCTGTTAATAAGTGAAGTAAGATATAAGCTAAGAATCCTAAGCTTAATCCTATACTGATACTATAAGTAAGTGGCATAGCTACTATTATAATAAATGCTGGAAATAGTGATTTCATATCTGTAAAATCTAAATCTTTTACATTTTTAAACATATATCCTCCAACTATAATAAGAGCTGGTGCTGTTGCATATGCTGGAACTACCCCAACTATTGGTGCAAAGAATAGTGCCCCTATAAACATAAGTGCAGTTACTACAGATGCAAGTCCTGTTCTTGCTCCAATTGCTACTCCTGCTGCTGATTCAACAAATGTTGTAACAGTACTTGTTCCCATCATAGCCCCTGCTATTGTTGCACTAACGTCTGTATAAAGCATTTTTCCAAGTCCTTGAATATGTCCCTTCTCATCAACCATTCCCATTTGTTTAGAACAAGAGATTAAAGTTCCTAAAGTATCAAACAGATCAACAAACATAAATGAGAATATTGGTCCAATTAGTGATAATTTAAATGCTCCTATAATATCTAATTTCATAGCTATAGGTGCTACACTTGGTGGCATAGAGATAAATTGTGATGGAACATCTACATTACCTGTGATAAATGCTAATATAGTTGAAACAAGAATTCCTATTAACATTCCACCTTTTACACGTTCAATTTCTAGTACCATAGAAACTATTAAACCTGCAACTCCTATTAATACAGTTGTTGTTATTGGTCCTAATGCTACTAATGTTGCATCATTAGCTACAACAACTCCCATATTTTTAAGTCCAATTAAAGTAATAAACATTCCTATTCCTCCACCAACAGCTATTTTTAGTGGTAAAGGTATTGCGTTTGCTATCTTCTCTCTAATTCCTCCTATTGAAAGAATAAGGAAAAAGAATCCAGAAATAAATACAATTCCCAATGCAGTTTGCCAAGGTACACCTTTTCCTAATACAAGTGTATAAGTAAAGAATGCGTTTAATCCCATTCCAGGTGCTAATGCAAATGGTGCATTTGCCCAAACTCCAGATAACATTGTTGCTAAAGCTGATGCTAAACAAGTAACTGTAATAAGTGCCCCTCTATCCATTCCTGCATCTCCAAGAATAGCTGGGTTTACAAAGATAATATACGACATTGCTAAGAATGTTGTAATTCCTCCTATTACCTCTTGTTTAACAGTGCTCCCTCTTTCAGATATTTTGAAATAATTTTCTAAAATACCAGCATTTTGTGACATTTCTCTCCTCCTATATTTTAAAATTTAATTGTTGCCTAACTTCTCTAAAAACTCCTTTGGAATTGGTAAGCTTATCTCAATATTATATCTTTCTATTTTAATATAATGTGAAAATAGATACATCATTTTTTCTCTACCTTTTCCATATTTGTTATCACCAATTATATAGTTTCCTCTATTAGCTAGTTGTACTCTAAGTTGATGAGTTCTTCCACTTCCAAGAGTTCCCTCAAGTAAAGTACAATTTTTTCCATATTCAACTACTTTAAAACTACTTGTACTCTCTTTTGCTCCCTCTTGAAACTCCTCTACTTCAATTACCTTATCTTCAACTTTTTTCAACCAGCTTTTAATTTTAAACTCTTTTTCTCTAACTCTTCCATTTACAAGAATATAGTATTTTTTCTCGATATCTCTATTTCTTATATCTTCAGCTAATTTCCTAGCTACAACTAAAGATTTTGCCCCTATTATAAGTCCAGATGTTGCTTTATCTATTCTATTTACAAAGTTAAAGTTTTCATTTTTTAAATATGATTTTATCATCTCAGAGATTCCATATTCATAGCCACTTCCTTTGTGCATTACCATATTATTTTTTTTATTAAAAATTAAAACTCTTTCATCTTCATAAACTATAGATTTTTTTATCTTCTCTATCTCTTTATTTTCAATAGAAACTGGCTTTTCCTCTTTAGTCTCTCCACCATTGAAAAATACTTTAACTACATCTTCAAGCTGAAGTCTATAATTCTCCTTGCTTTTTTTCCCATTTACCTTTACTTTTCCAGTTCTAATCCCTTTAAAAATCTCTGTTAGAGATATATCCTCATATTTTTTTCTTAAAAATCTATCTAATCTTACATCTTCATACTCTTTATCTATTATATATTCCACAACTCCACCTAATCTCTATACAATTTTACACTTTGAACAATCCCCAACATCATAAAGCTTATAAGGAGTGATGTTCCTCCATAACTCATAAGCAACAATGGTTTACCTGTTACAGGCATTATTCCCATTATCATTCCAACATTAATTATTAAATGAAATAGAAATATAGACGCTATTCCATAACATATTAATTTCCCATACTTATCCTCTGTAGTATCAGCTATATAAACTATCTGTACTATAAGTAAAAAATATAATCCTAAGAGAACAAGCCCTCCAACAAAGCCTCTCTCCTCTAAAAATACCGAACCTATAAAGTCTGTATGAGCCTCTGGAAGAAATCTCAACTTACTTTGAGTACTTTGTAGAAACCCTTTTCCATACATTCCACCAGAACCTATGGCTATCATTGATTGAGTTACATTCCAACCACTTCCTAATAAATCAGCCTCTGGGTTTAAAAATGTAAGTACTCTCTGCCTCTGATATGGTTTTAAAAGGAAAAAATATGCTGCTGGTACAGAGATAATTCCTCCTATTCCCATAATTATTATGGTTTTCCAATCTATTCCATGTATAAAAATAATTACACAAAATGTCATTGTTAAAATAAGAGTTGTTCCTAAATCTGGTTGTTTCAGTATAAGAAGCATTACAGGAAGAATGTGCAACCCAGCTACAATAACACTTTTTAGCCCAACAAATCTATCTCTATACTTCACTACTAAAAATTCTGAAAGAGTAAGTATTGCTAAAACCTTTCCTATCTCTGAAGGTTGTATGCTGATAGGTCCTAAATCTATCCATCTCTGTGCTCCTAATCTTTTTACTCCTAAAACATATACTGATGCTAAAATTCCTATATTCATAATATAGAGGACTTTATAATACTTTGCATATTTTCTATAATCTACAAAGGAGAAAAATAGATAGACAAAAATCCCTATAACTCCCCAAAATAGCTCTTTTTTATAAAAAGATGGAGTTTTATGTATTGTAGCACTATATATAGTTAAGATACTAATAGCCACTATTATTAGTGCATTAAGTAAAAGAAAGATATTCATTTTCTTTATCTTTTTTAAACCTAATCTAAAATCTCTTCCTCTTCCCATTTTCCTTTTACTCCTTATTTACCTGTATGCCCAAATCCTCCTGCTCCTCTTTCTGTTTCATCAAGAGTTTCTACAACTTCCCACTCAATTTGTTCAACTTTATTTAAAACAAGTTGCCCTATTCTTTCATCAGGATTAATTGTATAAGCATCTTTACTCATATTAGCTATTATTATCTTTAATTCTCCTCTATAATCACTATCAATTGTTCCAGGAGTATTTAAAAGTGTAATCCCATGTTTTAATGCAAGTCCACTTCTAGGTCTAACTTGAACTTCGTATCCATCTGGTATAGCTATTTTTAATCCTGTTGGAACTAAAGTTCTTTCTAAAGATCCTAATACTATTGGTTCACTAATATTAGCTCTAATGTCCATTCCTGCTGCTCCAGATGTCTCATACTTTGGTAATTCAATTTTATCATTTTCTCTAACTATTTTAACTATTACTTTTTCCATTCTCTTCTCCTTATATATCTCCTAGTACTGTATATGAATAGTATTCTTCTTGGAATAGATATTCAGCTGTTTTCTTTATATCCTCTAAAGTTATCTTCTCTATCTTTTCAATTATCTCATCTATATCAATTACCTCATCATATAATAGATAAGAGTTTGCCATTCTGCTCATTTTTCCCTTGCTACTTTCTAAACTAAAAGTAAGCATACTTAAAAATTGGTTTTTAGATTTTTGAAGCTCTGATTGAGAGATTCCATTTTCTCTAATATCATTAAACTCATTTTTAATGATCTCTAATACTTCTTTATAGCTTTCCTTTGTAGTTCCAGCATAGATAGTAAATAGTCCACCTTCTAAAAATGCTGTACCATAACTATATACAGAGTAAGCTAATCCTCTTTCCTCTCTTATTTTTTGAAAAAGTCTAGAACTCATATTTCCACCTAATACACTAGAGATAATTGCTCCTGGATATTTCATATCATCTTTTACCCCATTACCTCTTGTATTAAAACATAGGTGTACTTGATTTGTATCTTTCTTTATTATATTTTCTCCACCATTAATTGTAAATGATGTATCAATATCTCTTCTAAAACTGCTATCTCTAAATTTTCCAAGCCCTTTATTTAAAAGATTATAAATCTCATCAACATCAACTTTTCCAGCAACAGAGATCACAAGATTTGAAGCTACATATTGTTCATTAAAATATTTTAAAAATCTCTCTCTAGTTATTCCTTTTAAACTTTCAATAGTTCCTAAAACACTATTTGATTGAACACCAGTAACTGCATATTTTACATTCTCATCATGTATTATCTCCTCTGGAATATCGTCATACATTCTAATCTCTTCAATTATTACATTTCTTTCTTTTTCTAGGTTTTCCTCACTGAAAGTTGAATTCATAAACATATCTGACAATATATCTATTCCAGTTCCTATCTTATTTGAAAGCATTTGAATATAGTAGGCTGTAATATCTCTACTTGTATAAGCATTGATCATTCCACCTTCATTGTCAATTGCCTCTGAAATCTCCTTTGCAGTTCTTGTCTCTGTTCCTTTAAACATCATATGTTCAATATAGTGAGAAACTCCACTCTCTTCTGGATACTCATTTCTTGATCCTGTATTTACAAATATTCCTAAGCTTACTGTATTAATACTCTCAATATTGTCAATTAAAACAGGAATTCCATTATCTAGTTTTTTTACTACTATGCTCATTATTTTCCTTTCTTAATACTCTGATCTATACACAAAATAGATTCCTACAACTAAAAATATAATATTAGGAATCCAACCACCTATAAATGGATTTAAAAATCCATTTATACTTAAAGCCTCAAATGAAGCTTGAACTATATAATAACCATAACCTAAGGCTACTGACAGTGCTAAATTTATAGCTGATGCTCCCCTCACATATCTACTTCCTAAAGACAATCCTAAGAAAGAGATTATAAAACTTGCAAATGGGAAAGAGTACCTATTTCCCAATTCAACTAAAAACTCCCTTGTATCTCCACCTACACTTTTTATCTCTCTAATAGATTTTTTTAGCTCTTTTATAGTAAGAGTTCTTGGCTCTACATTCTGTGTTATAAATTTATCTGGTTCATCATTATATCTCTCTTCAGTAAATATCTCTTTTTCAATAGGTTTAGATATTTTTTCTCCATCATAGATATTTGCATCTTTTAACATCCAAACTTTTTTACTAAAATTATATCTTCCCTCTTTTGCTGTGATTATTCTCTCTACCTTATCAAATTTGCTATTCAAATCTATAATCTCTATATTTTCAGCAAAACCACTTTTTCTATTAATTTTTCCCATCAAATAGATATAATTTCCATTTTCTCCTCTTAAAAAAGCATTGTTCTTCTCTGTTGGAGCCTCTCTTACAATTACATCTCTACTTTTTATCTCTCTATTTTTTCTAAGAGCGTAAGGGTATAAGGAATCATTAATATAAAATACTACACCTGAGATTATTAATGAGATTAAAACTGGGAAAAGAATTATTCTTTTAAAACTAATTCCAGAAGTTTTCAAAGAGATTATCTCTAAATTTGATGCCATTGAACTTATTGTCATAAGTGATCCAAGAAGTACAGCTAATGGAGCTACATCAATTAAGATCTTAGGTATCATTGTAAGAATATAGATAATTGATTCATCTGCTGAAAATCTTCCATCACTTACATATCTTATTACTTTAAATAATTGACTTACTAAAAATATTCCAACAAAAGCTATTAAACTTAATAGGAATGATTTTATAAAATTTTTACTTATATATCTATCAATTATCTTCATCTATATCCCCCTGGCTTTCTTTCTATAAAATATGAAAGTCAAAAAGAATAACACAAAATTAGGTGTCCAAACTCCTATAAATGGTGGTATCTTTCCTCTATTTGCCATTACCATTCCAATATTTAAAAGTGTAATATATGCAAATACTACTACCATACTTAAAGCAAAATTAGCTCCCTTTCCACTTCTATGATGTCCTATTGACATAAATACCCCTAATAGAGATAACATTATAGTTGACAGTGGCAGTGCAATTTTTCTATTTATTTCAACTTCATATCTTATTTTCTCATCTGGAGTTTGATTTTTAATCTCTTTTAAAAGCATTCCTATACTCATAGCCTCTATATCTTTTACTTTAATATCAATTCCATCAAAATATGCTGTAAGAGGTACTTTCTTATCATCAAACTCTCCACGAAGTTTCTCTTTTCCATCTTTATCAAAATCAAAAAACTTAGATTTTGTTATAACCATAGCTGAATCTTTCCAAAATGCCTTTTCTCCCACTAATACAGTTGGAAAATTCTCATTCTCATCCTTTTGGAATATAAGAACACCTTTAGCTTGCCTATCTTTTCCCTCTATTCTATCAATATAAAGATTATACTCATCTACCTCATCAATAAATGTTTTCTCTTTTAATTGAAACACTGGATTTTCATATGCTATCTTTGTTGTTATATATTGTAGCTTTTTAAATGATCTTGGAATTATGCTCTCTTGAAGAAAAAATATAAAAAGAGTTGTAGCACAAGCTAAAATAAATATTGGTTTTACAATCTCTTTTATTCCCATTCCTATTGAACTCATAGCTGTTGCTTCACTTGTTCTTGTAAACTTTGAAAATGTTAACATCACACCTAAAAATATTCCCATTGGAATAGTTTGTGATAATATTGGAGGTAAATAAAAAGATAGTATTCTTATTATATCAATAATTGATATCCCCTTTACTATTATATTTTCCATCATAGCCACAATAATATCTATTAAAAATATAAAAGTAAATAGAGAGATACCAAACAATACTGGCATTTTTACCTCTTCTAATATATACTTTTCTATTATTTTCATTACCCACTCCTAAAAAAGTTTATCAATATACTTATCTACTAATTCTCCATTTTTTAGTTCTTTTAATTTAGCTTGAAAAACATCTGGTATATATTCTTCTAACTCTGGAGCTTTTTCTAAAAACAGTTTATTTACATAGCTTCCTGATGAATATTTTCTCAGACTTTTAAAAATATCTGCTGAATAGTTAAAAATCAAAAGAATTATTAGAGCTAAAAATAGTCCCTTTATAGCTCCTAAAACTCCACCTAAAAATCTAGTTATTATCCCTTTTCCTTGATTATTCAATGAACCTCTAATCAAACTGATTATTATTCCCAATATTATATATACAGCCCAAAAAGTAACTACATACACTACAAAATAACGATCTTTATCTTTAGAAAGATTTAAAAAATCTATAACTGCTGGAGTATATTTTTTAGCTATAATAAAGTTTATTACCACTCCAAATATCGCTATAAACTCTACAAATAATCCATTCTTAAATCCATATAATAATGAAAAGAGAATAACTACTCCTATTGCTATATCTAAATACATCTCATCACCCTTTTTAATTTTCTACAACTTTTACCCATAAAGCTTTTAAATACAAAGTTTCAGGAACATGAAGAATCCATGGATGATCTTCAGGTTGGTAATTTATCCCTATAACTTGAAGTAATTTCCCATTTTTAGAAGCTGCCATTCTTGTTACTTCTATTAGATCTTGAAGTGAAATATGGTAAGCACATGTTATAATTCCTAAAATTCCATTATCAGATAAAAGTTTAAAGCTATCATCACATAGATCAAAGAAGAAATCTCTTCCCTTATGAATATCTGCTTTTCTCTTAATCAATGAAGGTGGATCCAATGTAATTACATCAAATTTCTCCCCTCTTCCTACAAGAGTTTTAAGAAGTAGAAAAGCATCTCCTTCCATAGTTACAAAATCTCCTGTATACTCATTTAAAGCATAGTTCTCTCTACATAATTCTAAGGCATGTGGCTCTTTATCAATAGCAGTTACCTTTTTACATCCCTCTTTTAAAGCTGCCATTGAAAACCCACCACTACTTGAGAAAACATCTAAAAATCTTGTATCTTTAGTTAAATATTTTCTAATAAACTTTCTTGAATCTCTTTGATCTAGGAAGAACCCTGTTTTTTGCCCATCTATAATATCTATATTATATTTTAGTCCATTATCTTCCATTATTACTCTTTCAGGAATCTCTCCAAAAATTACTCCAGTTTTTTGCTCTACTCCCTCAAGAGTTCTATTTTCAACATCACTTCTCTCATAAATTCCCTTTGGTTTCATAACTTTTTTAATACTATTTATAATCTCTTGTCTAAAAGCTTCTACTCCAGAGTTTCTAAATTGTACAGATACATATTTTTCAAATTTATCTATTATCAACCCAGGGATTCCATCTCCCTCAGAGAAAAATGCTCTTACACAGTTAGTCTCATTAAAAAGATGCTCTCTTTTTTTATACGCTCTTCTAATTTTTTCAAGTATAAAATTTTTATCTATCTTTTCATCCTTAGTTGTTAATATTCTTACAAATGCTGATGTTGAGTCTGTTACATATCCTCTACCAACAAAAGCTCCATCTGCTGAACAAACATCTACTACATCTCCATTTTTTATATTTCCAACTATAGTTTTTACCTCATCTTTAAATACATTTGGATAGAAATTTATTATTTTTTTCTCTTTCCCGCTTATTAAAATTACCTTTGCCATCTATTCTCCTTTATCTTTTTATTAAATCTACACTTCCATTCTTTTTATACATTCTATAAACTCTTCTTCCAATCCCTGTTAAAATATCCCAAGTTGATTTATGAATAGAGTTTATCTCCTCTATTATATCATCTCTAATAACAATAGCCTCTGCTCCAATCTCTACTTTTTCTAAAATAGAACTAGGAATTTTTACCATACACATATCCATACATATCTCACCGACTACAGGACATTTCTCATTTTCTATTATAACATATGTTTTATTAGAAAACTCCTTTTTCATTCCATCTGCATAACCTATTGATAATGTAGCAAAAGTTTCTCCTCTTTTTAACTTAGCAGTTCTTCCATAAGAGATATAAGAGTCTTCCTCAACAGTTCTCATTGATAAAACTCTAGCCTTTGCTGTAAATACTCTCTTAAATCCTTCTATTCTCTCATTTCCAAGCATTCCATACATACATATTCCTGCTCTTACTAAATTTCCTGCATATCTATTATTAAAACGAAGTATCCCACCACTATTTAATATATGAATATATTTTACTACATTTTCATATTTTTTGAAAATAGCAAACTTTTTAAGTTGCCCCTCAGTGTAATCAATAGATTCCTGACTCATACCATCAGCATCAGAAAGATGTGAATAAATACCAGTAATATTCATATTTTTTCCTATACACTCTTCTATTACCTTATCTCCCTCTTCTACAGTAAAGCCTAATCTTCCCATTCCAGTATCAATTTTTATATGAAATTTTATATTTAACCTATTTTCTTCTATAAATTTTAGTTGTTTTCTACTACTTACTGTTATTTGAAAATTCTCTTTATCTGCTACTAAAATTTCATCTTCAAATAGTGAACCTAAAATCAAAATTTCGTCTTCTATACCACTTTTTTTTAATTCAAGTGCCTCATCTAATGAAGCTACACCAAAAATTTTTACTCCTACTTCTGAAAGTTCCTTAGCTATTCTCACTGCTCCAAAACCATAGCTATCAGCTTTTACCACTCCTAAAATCTTTTTACCCTCAACTAGTTTTTGTATTTTCTTTATGTTGTATTTTAAATTGTCTATATCTATCTCTAGCCAAGTTCTCATTTTTATTCCCTTCTTTGTCTATGTGTATAAATTTTTAGAGGGCGACTTTAAATTTTATCATTCTCAGTTGCCCTCTTATATTATATATTATCTTTTATATTTAGACTAATATTTTCTCTTCATTTTCCTTTTTTGTTTCTTCTTTAAAACTATTAAACCCTTTATTTGGTCCTTTTTTATTTTTATCAAGAATATAAACTAAAGGAGTTGCTATAAATACTGAACTGTATGTTCCAGCTAAAATTCCTATTAATAGAGTCATAATAAATGTTTTTAAGCTGTCTCCACCAAAAACAAGAATTGCTATAATAGCAAATAAAGTTGTTACTGATGTATTTAAAGATCTTATCATAACTTGGTTAACACTCTTATCTAAACATTGTTCAAAAGTTCCTCTATTTTTACGTTTCATATTTTCTCTTATTCTATCAAAAACTACTATTGTATCGTTGATTGAATATCCAAGAATTGTAAGTATTGCAGCTATAAATGGAGTATCTATTTCATAACCTAAAAGTGCTATAACTCCAATTGCTATTATTAAGTCATGGAATAGAGCTGCTACTGCTGCAACAGCAAATGTAAATTCAAATCTAAATGTTATATATAGAATTATTAAAACTGCTCCTATACTTAAAGCTAGAATTGCAGATGTTTTTAATTCTTCTCCTACACTTGCCCCTACTTTTTCCTCTTTATTGATCTCAAAGTTTCCTATTTTTTTCAAATTATTAAGTACTTCTGTTTTTTGGCTTTCTTTTAATTCAGGAGTTCTTATAATAACTGTATTATCTTCTGAAATTTGAACTTTTCTACTATTAGGATTAACTTGATGTATTGTTTTAGCTATCTCATCTAAGTTACTATTAATTTGATTTAAAGTTATACTTTTCTCAAATTTTAATTGAAATAGGTTTCCTCCAGAGAAGTCAATTCCATAATTTAATCCTTTAGCAAAGAAAACTACTAGAGAGATTATTAGGAAAACTGCTGAAATACCTAAAAATTTCTTACTGTTTTTTATAATTTCTATTTGCATTATATTTTCCTCCTAACTCCAAATAGTTCTGATTTGTTTAGTTTAAATATAGTTACAAATGTAACTAATAATATTTTAGTGATTGTAATAGCTGTAAACATTGATGCCAATGTACCTATTGTCAATGTTACTGCAAACCCTTTTACTGGTCCAGTTCCAAAAGTAAATAAGATAGTTGTTATTATCAATGTTGTTAAGTTAGAGTCAAATATTGCTACAAATCCTTTACTAAATCCTGCATCTATTGCATTACGAATTGTATTACCTAATTTTAATTCCTCTTTTATTCTCTCAAATATGATAACGTTAGCATCTACTGCCATACCTGCTGATAAAATAAGCCCTGCTATACCTGGAAGTGTCAATGTTGCATCTATGAAATTTAAACATCCAAAAGTTATAAGTCCAAATATAATAAGTGCTATATCTGCTACTATTCCTGGAAGTCTGTAGAATATAAGCATAAATATACCAATTAAAGCCATAGCAAACATAGCTGCTTGTTTACTTTGAGCTATTGATTCATCTCCAAGTGATGCCCCTACTGTTCTAGTTTCTACAACTTCAGCTTTTACTGGTAAAGCTCCTGCATTTAAAAGAGTCGCTGTTGCTTTAGCCTCTTCTAAAGTATAGTTTCCTGTAATAACTCCATTTCCACTAGGAATTTCAGAGTTGATCATAGGAGCAGTTTGAACTTTTCCATCTAGTGTAATTGCTAATTTTCTTCCTATATTATTTCTTGTAATTTCAGCAAATTTTATTGCTCCCTCTTGGTTCATTTCAAATTGAATTTGAGGTCTTCCTAAGTTGTCATGTGTTACATCTGCCTTTTTTAATGCTCCACCTGTTAAAAGAGTTTCCCCTAAAGTTCCATCTGGATTTTCAATTTTAAACTCAAGAAGTGCTGTTTTTCCTATCATATTAATAGCATCTTCAGTGTTGCTTATTCCTGGAAGTTCAATAATTACTCTATTACTTCCAGCTTTTTGAACTAATGATTCAGCTACTCCTAGCCCGTTTATTCTTCTATCTAATACCTCTATCAACCTATTCATAGCAGAGTCATCAATAGTTACTCCCTCTTCTGGAACAGCTTCAAGAACTACATATACTCCACCTTTTAGATCTAGTCCTAGTTTAGTTGGTTTAAAAAAGCTAAGCCATATAGCTCCTATTACTACAACTATAACAAGGGATAATCTCATCAGTAATTTTGATCCCATTTCTCCTCCCAAATTTATCTATTTTTTTGTATCTAAAAAAGTTTGTAAAATAATTGCTGCTGCTATTTTATCAACTACTTTTCTCTTTTCTAAAGCCCCTTTTTTATTAGCCTCATTTAACATTCTATCAGCTGATACAGTTGTCAATCTCTCATCTACCTCATATATTTCCAAACCTTCAATATTCTTTTTAAGTTTTTCTATATACTCTCTAACTTTCTCAGCTTGACGTTTCTCTGTTCCGTCTAAACTTTTAGGAATCCCAACTACTAAAGATTTTGTATTCTCTTGTTCACATAACTCCTTTATCCTTTGGACAGACTTAACTTTTTTTCTATTTATCACTTCTAGGGGAGTAGCAACTATCCCCATAATATCAGATTTTGCTACTCCTATCCTTACATCCCCTATATCTAAGGCAATATATTTTTTATACATATCTTACCTCTTATAAAGATTTTCTTAATGTTTCTCTTACTGCTTCTAAAGCTTCAGCTACTTTAGTAGTGTCTTTTCCTCCTGCTTGAGCGAAGTCAGGTCTTCCACCACCATTTCCTCCAGTTATTTGAGCAGCTTCTTTTACAAGGTTTCCAGCTTTTACTTTAGAGATAGTGTCTTTTGTTACTCCAGCTGCAAATATAACTTTATCATCCATTGAAGATGCTAAAACTATAACAGCATTTGTCATTTTTTCTTTTCCTAAGTCAATGAATTTTCTTAATTCATCAGCTGTTTTGCTCTTGAATGCTTTTAATACAACAGTTGTTCCATTGATTACTTCAGCATTTTCTTTTAAGAATGAAGACTCTACATAAGTAAGTTTATTTTTTAGAGATTCAATCTCTCTTTCATTTTCTTTTAAAGCTTCTACCATTTTTTCTACTCTTTCTAGTAGATTTACTTCATTAGCTTTTACTGTTTTTTGAATTTGAACTAGAAGTGCTTCTAATTTTTGTACAAATTCAAATGCTCCTTTTCCTGTAACTGCTTCTATTCTTCTAATTCCAGCAGCTATTCCACTTTCACTTTCAATTTTGAAAAGTCCAATTTTTCCAATGTTATCTATATGAGTTCCTCCACAAAGTTCAATAGAGAATCCTTCTACATTAACAACTCTTACTATATCTCCATATTTATCTCCAAATAGTGCTGTAGCTCCAGCTTTTTTAGCTTCATCCATAGACATATTTTTTACAGATACTTCTATTGCCTCAGCTATTTTACTATTTACTATATCTTCAACTTTTAAGATCTCTTCTGGAGTCATTGCTTCATAGTGGTTAAAGTCAAATCTTAATCTTTCTCCATTTACAAATGATCCAGCTTGTTGTACATGAGATCCTAAAACTTCTCTTAATGCTTCATGTAATAGGTGAGTAGCAGTGTGGTTTTTAGCAGTTGCAACTCTATTTACCTCATCTACTTCTAATAGGTACTCTTCTCCTTCAACAGCTTCTCCTCTTACTACTTCAACTGTATGAGTAAAGATTCCTTTTTGTTTTTGAACATCTAAAACTTTTCCTTCAAAGTTATTTCCTGAAATAACTCCAAAGTCTGCTGCTTGTCCTCCTGATTCTCCATAGAAAGGAGTTGTATCAAATATCATAAGTTTTTTACCATCTTTTCCATCTCTGATACTTAATAGTTTTCCTGTATCTTTTAGAGTTTCATATCCAGTAAAGTTAGTTACTCCATATTTATCATAGAACTCTTCTATAAAGCTATCTTGTCCTTTTTCCATTACTACTTCTCTAGCAGCTTTTGCTCTCTCTTTTTGCTCTTGCATCTTAGCTTCAAATTCATCTTTTGATACTTTAATTCCTTTTTCTTCACAGATCTCTTCTGTTAATTCATAAGGGAATCCATATGTATCATAAAGTTTAAATGTTACTTCTCCAGTTAAACTATCTTTTCCATCTTTTTTAGCATTCTCAATCTCTTGATTTACAAGTTGCATTCCTTGATCTAGTGTACGAGAGAATTTTTCTTCCTCAATTTTAACTACTTTTTTAATGTGAGCAATATTTTCTTTTAAATCTGGGTATGCTTCTCCCATGATTTCTACTACTTTATCTACCATTTTATATAGGAATAGTTCTGATTGTCCTAATAATCTTCCATGTCTTACTGCTCTTCTTAAAATTCTTCTAAGAACATATCCTCTTCCTTCATTTGATGGGATAACTCCGTCATTTACTAAGAAAGTTACTGCTCTTGAGTGGTCAGTTATAACTTTTAGTGAGAAGTTTTCTTCGCTATCTCTTCCATATTGGCTATTTGTTAATCTTGCAGCTTCTTCAACTAATGGGAAAAGAAGATCTGTTTCAAAGTTATTTGATTTTCCTTGTACCATAGCAGCTATTCTTTCAAGTCCTGCTCCAGTATCGATATTTTTCTTAGGTAGTGGTTGTAAACTTCCATCTTCCATTCTGTTCCATTCAGTAAATACTAGGTTCCAAATTTCTATGAAACGGTTATCTGTTCCTTCATCTCCAAGTTTAGAGTTTTCATCTCCTCCATAAGCTGGTCCTAAGTCAACGTGAATTTCTGAACATGGTCCACAAGAACCTGTTGGTCCTGCTGCCCACCAGTTTTCATCTTCCCCAAGTCTTACTAATCTCTCTTTAGGGAAATTACATTTTTCTATCCAAATTTTTTCTGCTTCATCATCTGTTGTAAATACAGATACCCAAAGTTTGTTTTTATCTAATTTTAATACTTCAGTAACAAATTCCCAAGACCATACTATTGCCTCTTCTTTGAAATAATCTCCAAAAGAGAAGTTTCCTAACATTTCAAAGAATGTATGGTGTCTAGCTGTTCTTCCTACATTTTCAAGATCGTTAGTTCTGATACATTTTTGATATGTTGTTACTCTTGGATATGGTGCTTCTTTTTGTCCTAAGAAGTAAGGTTTAAAAGGTACCATTCCTGCTACTGTAAGTAATAGTGTTGCATCATCTGGAATTAGAGATGCACTTTCAAAGTGCTTATGATTTTTAGCTTTAAAAAACTCAATAAACTCTTTTCTAATTTGATTTCCTGTTAACATGTTTTTCCTCCAAATATTTAAAATTTAATCTAATTTAAATTTTTCTCCTAAGTAAATTTTTCTAGCAGTTTCATTATCAGCTATCTCCTGTGGAGTTCCACTGATAAGAACCTTACCATTTGCCATTATATAGGCTTTTTCTGTTATTCTCAAAGTTTCTCTTACACTGTGATCTGTTATTAAGATTCCAAGTCCTCTATCTCTAAGGTATCTAATTATCTGTTGAATATCCTCTACTGCTATTGGGTCTACCCCAGCAAAAGGTTCATCTAGTAGAATAAAACTAGGGTTATTAGCTATTGTTCTAGCTATCTCTATTCTTCTTCTCTCTCCCCCAGACAATGAGTAACCTAAAGATTTTCTCACATGTGTTAACTTAAACTCTTCCATTAACTTCTCTATTATAATTTGTTGCTCTTTTTTAGCCATACCCTTCATCTCAAGTACAGCTGCTATATTCTCTTCAACAGTTAAATTTCTAAAAACTGATGGCTCTTGAGCTAGATAACCTATTCCCATATTTGCTCTTTTAAACATAGGATATGCTGTAACATCTACATTATCACAATATACTGTTCCAGTTTCTGGCTTTATTATCCCAGTTATCATATAGAAAGTTGTAGTTTTTCCTGCACCATTTGGTCCTAAAAGTCCAACTACCTCTCCCTTATTTACTTCAAGGCTTACATTGTCCACAACTGTTCTTTTCTTATAACTTTTAGTAAGATTTTGAGCTATTAGACTTTTCATAATTCCCCCTTATTGATTTTTATGGTTGATATATACATGCCCTTTAGCTTTTAATTTTTTACTGTTCATGTTATATATTGCCTCATCTGATTCTACTACTGATTCTGCATTTTCAATTTTTACATTTCCTATCAGATCAAGTATTCCTGTTTTTTGTCTAGCTATTCCCTTATCTGCTGTTATTACAGTTTTTCCTTGATCTTTATTAATATTTTCAATATAAACATCTCCAATAAGAGTTGCAGTATCATTATTCATATTTATTTCAGCAATATCAGAAGTTATTATAATATCTCCATTGTCTTTGTCTTTCACAATCATCTTTGTATTATCTCTTGCAAAAATAAGACTTCTTTCAATATCAGCTTCTATGTAATCAGATTTTAAAGTTTTATCCTCTTGAATAAATACAGCATTTTTCTTAATCTCACTTCTTATTGCTTTGTAACCATTTGCATCTTTTTTAAAGTAAACTCTTGCAAAATCTCCAGAAAAATCTGTTCTCTTCCCATCGTAATTTGTATGTCCTTTAGCATTTCCAATGAAGTCCATTCTCATTTCATTTAGATTTCCATCTGCTTTATCAGCTGTAAATTTGTCTCCACTTTTAGAACTTATATCAGCTTTATTACTTTTAAACATTCCATTTTTATTATCAAAAGTTCCACTGTTACCTTTTATTGTAAATTCATCATAAAATACTGTATATGGTTCTTTTGAAGTAGCTAATTCACTATCTAAGTTATAGTCAAACCTGTTTCCCTTTAAAGTTGTTTCAGGAGTTTTTATTACACTGTTCTTTCCGAACTCTATTCTATTTTCTTTTGTAAAATACTTCACAAGAGAACTTGTAATATCAGTATCCTTATTCTTTCCTTTAAAATCATTTCCAGTAAAGATCTCCCTCTTAATATCGTAAGTTCCCTTTGACATAGTTCCAGAAGTTAATCTATCTTTACTTTCAAAATTGATCTTTTCAGGAATATAAACTTTCTCATCTTTTAAATTATACTTTCCTCTAGCAGATTTTGCTACAATTTTTTCACTTGTTATTACAAGATTTCCTACAATCTCAACTGAATTATCCTTTTGGAAAAGAAGTTTATCTCCAGTTACAGTAGTTCCGTTGTCAGTATTTTCAAAGAATATATTACTTTGTAACTCTCCTGCTCCTGTTTTATTGTTATAAGTTAAATTGTTTCCCCTTGCTTTAAAGTTACTTCCTAAAGCATTGATAACCCCATTACTTAAAAGGTTTCCTGTATTTTCATCATAGTCAGCACCTTTTCCTACAAACTCAATACCATTTTTAAGTTGAGTAATCTTATAATCTGCTGGTGTTGTAACTTTTCCAGTGTTACCATCATAATTAATATCACTGCTTTCAACTCTATAGTCTTCACTTTCAAAAACAGCATTATCTTTTATCTTATATATCTTAGTTTCACTATTAAAGTCTAATCTATTACCCTTTGCACTTTGCTTTTTAATCTTATCAATTACCTTTCCATTTATAACATAACCATCTTTTGTTACATTATTAAAATAGAATTTCTCTCCTGTACTATCATATTTTAAACTTCTAAAATCATATTTTTTATCTACAAATGCCTCTTGAGTCTCATTGTTATATCTAAACTCTCTACTTCTTAACTCTCCATTATTTGAAACATATAATAGATCTTTCTTCTCTCCATAAGCTGTTATAAACTTAGTTTTGTTATCATAAACTATCTTATCAGCATTAAGTTTTTCTCCCTTTGTAGAAGTTACAATTACATTTCCATATAATTCTAATTTTTCACTGTCTATATTATATATTCCCTCTGCTCCTTCAAAAGAGTAAACTCCATTTGATCCTTTAACTTTTCCATAAAATTTAACAATATTGCTGTTAGCATCTTTCTCAATTCTATCTACATATATTGTGTATCCAGATGTTTCTATTACAACATTTTTAGAGATCTTTAAAGCCTCAACTCCATCTTGATACCAAAGGTTTTCTCCTGACAGTTTTACTCCATCATATGTAATTGAAAAAGGTTCCCAAGCTTCAAGAACTTTATTATCTACAAAGTATTTAAGATTTTTAAAATCTCCATCTACTTCTTGATCTTTCTCATCTACTCCTGAAACAGATATATTTCCTGAAAGTACAACTATCTTATTAGCATCGCTATATTTTCCAATATCACCTTTTAATTTCAATCTCTCATTTTCTAGAACAACATCATCTTTTAGCTCTATATAACTCATTTTACTATCTGTAGTAAAGTTTTTACCAGATATTTTAATCTTTTTTTCCTCATTAAAAGCTGATACTCCTGTATTTGAAGTTATCTCATCTTTTAATTTCTCATAGTTTGCTGAATCTGTGTTAAACTTCCACCCATTAGGACTTATTCCTAAGATATTATTTTTCAATGCTAAGTTTCTAACTTTATCAATGAAAACATTGTCCCCACTTATTACCATATCTTTTACTAGAGCCTTTGCCTTTTCAAAGTCAGTTTCTTTCTCATCAATATAATCTATCTGCTTAGCAGCTTCAACATGATAATCATCACTTTCATAAGTAACATTTGTAGTTTCAATAGCCTTTTTTAAATCTGAAAGATCCTTTTCCTCTTTAAAATAATTAAGATATCCTAAAATTATTACAACTGCAAAAATAATCATATAGATTTTCTTTTTATTCATAATCTAACTCCTATTTAATATTTTTTTCAGTTCATTAAGTTTCATCAATGCTTCTAAAGGAGTCATACTATTAGGATCTAACTCCTCTAAAACCCTCATTACTATCTTCTGTTCCTTAGTTATCTCTTTACCTTTTAAACTATTTTTTTCACTTTCATTATCTTGCTTTTCAACTTCTGGAGTTCCAAACAGTATAAGTTGTTCCCCTTGAAGTTTTTTCTCAATAATCTCTTTTCTCTCTTCAAGATTTTTTAAGACACTTTTTGATCTATCCAATATCTCTTTTGGCAGTCCTGCTAATCTTGCAACCTCTATTCCATAAGATTTATCTGCTCCACCTTTTACAATCTCTCTTAAAAAGACTATCTCATTTTTATTCTCTTTAACTTCAATTCTAAAGTTTTCAGCTCTATCTAATTTATCCTCTAATTGAGTTAATTCATGGTAGTGTGTAGCAAATATTGTTTTAGCTCCTATTCTCTCATGTACATACTCAGTAATAGCTGTGGCTATAGAGATTCCATCAAAAGTTGAAGTTCCTCTTCCAATCTCATCTAAGATTATAAATGATCTATTAGTAGCACTATTTACTATATTTGCCACTTCACTCATCTCTAGCATAAATGTAGATTGTCCAGTAAGTAGGTCATCACTTGCTCCTACCCTTGTAAATATCTTATCTACTAATCCTATTTTAGCATAATTTGCTGGA
>ERZ791617.305-NODE-305-length-35850-cov-9.87261_pt1 | contig 35850 bp, 23 predicted proteins | sample MGYA00510272_ERZ791617 | MGnify/ENA primary metagenome ERZ791617 (study PRJEB30046, sample SAMN00715200) | human gut metagenome | study: EMG produced TPA metagenomics assembly of the A metagenome-wide association study of gut microbiota in type 2...
ACGTTAAAGCTATACGCTCTACACGACAAGCGTCTACGCATTTAACGGAAGAACCAAAAAATATATCTTTGCACGGTTTAGCAAACAGCGTCGGTCATTGTCAACCGATGGTTTTATGTTACAATAATCCCCACATGGAAGTTACGGGAAAAGACATCATAAAGGAGCAAGAAAACAAACGAAAGAATATAACATAACAATTATCCACAAACATCATAACAAAACATGGCACATCATAATTTAGATTCTTTGGACAAGAAGATTCTCAAACTCATTGCGGAAGACGCAAGAATGCCGTTCCTCGAGGTGGCAAGAGTCTGCAACGTGAGCGGAGCCGCTATTCACCAGCGCATTCAGAAACTCAGCAACCAAGGCGTGCTGAAGGGTTCGAAATTCAACATCGACCCTGAGAAAATAGGATATGAGACGTGTGCCTTCATCGGCATCAACCTGAAGCATCCGGAAAACTTCGACGAAGTGGTGGAGAAGCTGAAGCGCATTCCGGAAATCGTGGAATGCCACTACACAACCGGTGACTACGATATGTTCATAAAGATATACGCCCTTAACAACCATCATCTGCTCAACATCATCCATGACAACCTGCAGCCGCTCGGATTGTCGCGCAGCGAGACCATCATCTCGTTCAACTCGGCTTTCTGCCGCCAGCTGCCTATCGTGGACGCTCCCGCAGAAGAGGACGACGATATGGACGACGCCAATGAGATGAACATAGAATAAATCAGAAACTATTTATATCAAATCGTCGGTCGTCAGGCCGGATTGGGGAAATAGAGAATGAGTCTCTGTCATAACTACTGATATGACAGAGACTCATTCATTTTTTTGTAGGGGCAGACGTTGACTTGTTTATCTTCCTGACTTTGACTATGCGTCACCCTTTTTGAATTTTTCTATTTTTCGGAGGCATAATCTCCACTTTTGCCACCACCACAAAATCGTCCAAAGAGAAACGTTGTATGAAATCATCAATGATAGGAAGCATTGTGTATCCCTCATATTGACTGCCATTGAAAATACAATATGACAATGGATAGCCATCACGACTAACCAAGAGACCTAGTACGATCTGCGACTCCGAGGTCTTGCCGCCCGCGAAACTGCAGCACAAACCTTGCATGAGGTGCGCGAAGCAATGAAGATAAACTACTTCGATGATGCTGCACTCATCCAGCAACAGGCTGAGATGTACAGAAACAAGTAATTTATAACCCCCAAACGGTCCTTAGGCCGTTTGGGGGTTATTATAAGTCCAACACTATATGACAGACACTATTCCGTCAACTGATGTCTCTCCCTAAACTCTGTAGGCGTACACCCCTCAGCCTTTTTGAAACATCGACTAAAATACTTCGGATCGGTAAAGCCACAACGATAGGCTATTTCCGACACATTCAGTCCTTTATCGTTTATCAGCATACCGTAAGCTTTCTCAAGACGATAGTTCTGCATATATATATTAGGTGTGCATCCATACACCTTCTTCATCTGTATATAAAGCAACGAACGGCTCAATCCCATCTCACAAGAGAACATTCCCACATTCAGCTCGGAATCGGAATAATGCTTCTGCATAAACGTTTCCACCTTTTCCTTAAAAGCATTGTTGGACCCGGTCCCATCAGAACTGGATACAGAACCGATACCGTAAACACTGCCATCAATTGCAGCAGGCAACGCCGGCTGGGCGTCTCCCTCTATCATATCACCTAAACGCACCTTTATATATTCCATCTTTTCTTCTTTGGAAAGTCTGAGAATCCTTATCTCCTTCTCAAGACTACGGATATAGCAGATTACTTTCACTAAAAGGAATATAAACGCAAGCACCAATCCGCCATACAGCATCCATGCCACTGGACGTTCGTTAAAGTATGGCGTACGATGGATTATAATGCAGGCTTCATTGTCTACCCAGACCCCGTCACCATTAGTGGAACGCACCCTCAAACGGAATGTCCCTGCCGGAATATTTGAAAGATTTATATGATTGTCCTTTGTATAAAGCCACTTCTTGTCTACGTCTTCAAGCATGTAGGCATATTGTATAGGCTCCGTCTTATTATAGTCGATTGCCGCAAACGATACGTTAAGTGATTTTTCTTCCGGCGACAGAGATATACTGTCAGGCATATCAAACACAATCTTCGGCACGTAACGACTCTTGCCCAAAACATTCTCATCTACGGCAAGCACACCTTGCGTAGTGCCGAAAAGTGTTGTCTTGCCAGTGTTTATGCCAAGTGGAGGACATTCGGAAAAAGAAAAGCCTTTAGTGAACGTCCCCTCTATATAATTCGTAAAAGTATCATTACGTGGATTGAAAGACATAAGTCCATGTTCCGACACTGCCCATATCAAACCTTTCTTGTCTTCGTAAAGAGCAAGCACGATGTCGGTTGACATACCATTATCCATCGTGTAGGCACGGAAACGTATCTTGTCGCTGAACAGATTTCCAGAACTTACGACATTCAACCCTCCTCCATACGTTGCAACATATATCTTACCATCCTTACTACGCAACAGACTCATCACCTGGTTGTTGCCGAGCGACTCCACATCCGACGGCACCCGTTTGTTCTGCAAGAAGCGAAAACCATGAATACCACGCTGAATCTTTGTTGCAAACAATCCGTCATTAGTGGCAAGCAGAAGGCTACCGTCAGGAACAAGCAGCATATCATGAATGAACTTAGCCTCAACAGGATAACGGTCAAGACCATTGTCACAATGGATGAATTGCGGGGTTTCGCTCCAAGGATTAACTATCACATTCAGTCCTCCTCCGTATGTTCCGACAAGAATACGCCCGAACTTGTCTTCCAACACCGAATAAACACTATTGTTGTTTATACCATACTTGTTATCCTTTCCTTTGAAAAACGCCTTGACTTTAAAGCCGCCATTCTTTAATGGCATCAGTCTGAACAGTCCGTTTGGCTTTGTGCCTATCCACAAATACCCATGTGAGTCCCTAAACATACAATAGGCATTTGCACCAAACGGATGACGCAACTTAGATATTGAGCCGTTACCACATAAGTATCCTTTAGTATTTCCGACTTTGTCCCAAACACAGATAACTCCGTTTTTATCGGCAACAAAGATGTCATCGGCTCCATATTGGAAAATACAGCGTATAAACTCTTCGCCTTCACTGCTCCTTTTAACAGGTGACAAACGCTTCTTGTTAAAGACAACACGATCAAGTCCGCTATGAGTGAACACCCAATAGCCGCCTTGACGGTCTTTATACAAAATACGTGTTTCTATATCCTTATATTCAGGCAGACAGCCAATCATGGATTTCTGTTGGGCTGTCGGTCTGAAACGATCTGCCTGACTCTTCACTCTGTCAGGCAATGCGACAAAGCGTTTTTCATTGCATTTGAAAAGAAAGAACTTGTTTTCATGAAACTTACACAGGATATTCCCGTCTTTTGTCTCACTAATAGACAAGATACGGTTGTTTGGCAAATGGCAATTGTCACCTTGCCGTGCCTTATAGTGGAAGAAGGAATAGCCATCATAGCGGCAAAGACCGTTCCACGAGCTAATCCAGATATACCCCTTTGAATCCTGAATAATCCCAGTAAACACACTTTGGGGCAAGCCATCCTTTTCAGAGAAATGAGTTATTTGCACTTCCGTATTTCCAGCAAGCGAAATACCGGTAAGCAACGTCAACAGGAAGGAGAGCAACATCCTTTTTACATTCATTATATTATCCGAAATAAGCCTCATTACAAGTAACGATTAGTCATTAGCACTTGCAAAGATAACACTTTTAATCATTAATACAAAAGGAAAGGGAGAATGTCAACGCATTCTCCCCTCACTAATATTATTCAACAAAGAATTATTTGCTATTTAACATATTTCTTTCCCTTAGCGACAACTACGCCATGATAACCTTCTCCAATACGCTGACCGTTAAGATTATATATAGCATTATCTTTTTCAGACTCTCTGGAAAGACCTGATACAGGAACAATAGCAGCAAGGCCTCCAACAAGCGTTATCTCCTCACCTGCATTAGTTGGAATATCATAGAGATAAGTATCCGGAAGCGTAGTGGCAGGAATCTTACTTGCATCCTTGACTATAGGCTCCGGCATGCCGTAAGGCTGCATCAAAGAATTGGTATTATTGCCTTCTGCTACAGAAAGAGCTGTACCATCGGCATTTGTCAATGGTGTTGCAGTACGCAGACGTAAGTTTCCGCCGACAGTAGACTTCACTGCAAGCTTCTCTATCTTGCCGTCAACCCATTTCATATCTGTCACCACAAATCCGCCACGGGCACACAGTCCTTTCACTTCGCCACCGGCTTTCCATTCCGTAGGCAATGCAGGAAGAACATGCAAGAAGCCGGCATGTGACTGCACAAGCATCTCTGCTATAGCTGCAGTAGCTCCGAAGTTTCCGTCAATCTGGAATGGAGGATGGGCATCAAACATATTTGCATACGAGCCGCCGTCGGAAGAAGCGATTGTCACATTAGGGTCGAGCAGGACAAGCTGGTTCTTAAGAATCTTCATGGCATGGTCTCCATCAAGCATACGTGCCCACATGGCTTCCTTCCATCCCATCGACCATCCGCGGGCAGCATCGCCACGTCCGACAAGACTCTTGTGTACTGCCTGATAAAGTGTAGCGTTTTCGTATGGAGAAACCTGATTGCCAGGATAAGCGCCCCAGAGATGAGACAGATGACGATGAGACGAATTCTCTTTATCCCAGTCTTCCTGCCATTCCTGTACCTGTCCGTATTTACCAATCTTCCATGGAGTAATCTGTGCCTTCAGAGCATCAAGAGCATCTGCGAAATCCGCATCCTCACCAAGAGCACGAGCTGCAAGAGCTGTATTCTTCAACAAGTCATAGACCATCTCGTTATCCATGGCAACTCCTCCGAAAAGGGCAATGTTTGCAGTATTACCGTCAGACTTGGTATAAGAGCCTATACCAGGATGATTCTCCGGTGAGTTGCTCGGACAAACAACCATATACCCTGTATTCGGATCCTTCACAAGAAAATCCTGGAAGAATTCTGCCGCTCCCTTCATTATAGGATAGACCTCTGCAAGATATGTCTTGTCGCCAGAGAAGAGATAACGCTCCCAAAGGTGAGAGCAGAACCATGCGTTACATGTAGGCCATACTCCTACGGTGCCATTGTCTACCGCACCTGTCGTACGCCAAATATCTGTATTATGATGTAAAGCCCATCCACGTGCGCCATACATCTTCTGAGCTGTTTCCGCACCTGTAACACTTACATCCTTGATCATCTCGACAAACGGCTCATGGCATTCTGCAAGATTTGTGACTTCTGCAGGCCAGTAGTTCATCTCAACATTGATATTTGATGTGTATTTCGAATCCCAAGCCGGATACTGACGCGCATCAGGATTCCAGATGCCCTGCAGATTAGCTGGCTGTGTGCCTGGTTGTGAAGAAGATATGAGCAGGTAACGTCCAAACTGGAAGTAGTTGGCTGCCAACTGAGGATCAGAAGTCTTATGGAACTCCTTTATACGCTGTTCCGTGTTCTTGGACTCCTGTGTAGCATTACCTGCAAGAGTCAGGTCCACACGGTCAAACTGTGCCCTGTAGACAGATTCATGATCCGAAAGCGTTGTAACATAATCTTTCTTGCTGTTCTCGTAAGCTTCCAGATAGGCAAGAGCTGATGCACTTGCATCACCGCTTACATCATCATATTTCTTGAAATTAGTGGCTTGCGAAATAATGATTGTAGCGTATGTAGCACCTGTCACATTAAGACGCGGAGCATTTGTAGCGGCTCCCACTGTTCCCTGAGCATAGATATTGACATTGTCGTTTGTAATAGCGCCGTCAGTGTCCACAATACGCAGATAAGTACAAAGGTTGAGCTTGTTTTCCACATTCTCACACTTGTCACGTGCCGGTCCCATCGTTGCCTTGACAGTATGATCGTCATAGAGGACGTTAGACGTGAGCTTCTCTATATTCGACTTATTACAACCGGCATAAGCCACATTGAAGTCGAGTTTACCTGTCTGGTCCGCTTCAAGACGCACCACTGTGACATTATCCTTGAAAGAAGTGAATACTGTACGCTTATACCCTACACCTTTCACATGATACTCCACATTGCTTGTTGCAGTATTCATATCAAGATAGCGAACATAGCCTTGTGCATCAACAGCATCCGAAGTCTGTGCACTTTCCATATCATCGAAACGCTGTCCCGGGAAGCCAAGCAAGACAACACCTGCTGCACGATAACTTGCTCCATGCGAGCCTTGCGACATCCAGTTCGTAACTGCAAGATTCTGTACCGAAGCATAATCTTTATTGAAGATGCCTTGCTGTACTTCTCCGAGTACTCCAAAAGCATTTGCATTATAGTTCGTGTTCGGTCCCTGGTCCCAGAATGTATCTTCGTTGAGCTGGAGCGTATCGCATGCGACACTACCGGAGTGCATAACACCAAGACGACCGTTTCCCAACGGTAGAGCTTCTTCCCAATAGCCTGCTGGCTTGTTGTACCACAAATGATTCTTGCTTTCTATTGTAGGAGCAGGTATCGGATCGGTATCGGCGGTGATGAAACTGAACGTCAAGGCTTTCGCAAGCACATTTCCAGAAAGGTCACTTACTGTATTTGCCGGTAGCTCAAAGTTATACATCGCACTTTTGTCAAGAGCAGAATAGCTGAAACGAATTACATTGCCGTTTACTGTTGGAGCAAGCTTGACAACACTGTTTGTATTTGCATTCGTAAGCGTTGCCTCTGCCCCATCCGCCACATGCACACTCTCGTCAAAGTTCAAAGCAATGGTTCCTGTTGTCACGACATTATCCTCATTATCCTTTGGACGGCTTGATACGAATGCCGGTGCTTCATGGTCGTCAGCAAGCACCTTTACATATTTCAGATTGTAATTGCTATTCTTCGTGGCACTGACAATAAAGAGTCTCACTATGACATTCTCCTTATTGTCGGCATCAAGAGAGTAAACAGCATCATTATATGTATTCCAATGACTGCCGCTGACATAGTCATCAAGTGTTGTCCATGTCGTCCCTCCATCAACGGAATACGCCACACCAAAATGTGTGGAGCTGCTTGAGCCGTCGCCTATAGCGAAATTAAGTTTCACGTTGTTCAGGTTTACAGTAGGGAAATTCACTTCGAAATATTGGTCATGTGTTGAGGCATCACCATAGTTTTCCTTTTGTGTAAATTTATCTATCGAAGCTGTGTTCAGACGCAAGACATAGCTGTCCTTACTTTGCTTTACCTCCCACTTGCCGTCACTTGTCTTCAGCGAAAGCTTATAGTTGGTCTGTACTCCAGAACATGTGTTCGGCAGAAACACCGGTTGTTTACTTTTCCATGCGGTATTGCTTATCGCCTGCCATCCGCTGCCATCCGGAGTGTAGGTCACAACAGTTCCGCTGCTTGAGCTTTCCCATCCCTCCGAGAACACCCATGACGCAACAGCTGTCTGTTGCGCATGGCTGATAACAGGATTCGCAAAGGTAAAAGCCAAAAGCATCAGAGCCACATGGAATAAATGACTCATCATTCTTTTCATAATTTTACTTTTTAATTGTTTTTAGATTATATTTTTTAGAATTCGTAAATATGCCGCAAAGGTAAAGAACAAAGGAAAGAACTATGCGGATTATTGTTTTTGTGATGTGGAAAATCGTATAAGTGACGAAAAAAAACAACTTGGTATGATTTCACTGTCACTTAATGAGAAATAGCGAACAATTGCAAATCAAGAACGAGGGCGTATCAAAAGAAAAACTTTGACACACCCTTTTCCTGACTTTGACTATGCGTCACCCTTTTTTCATTGTTATTTTTGCTAAGTTATTGAAAATGAGGGAATGTTATTTTGAGGGTACACATTTTGTCAAAGTCAGGTGTCATAACTACTGATATGACTGAGACTCATTCATTTTTTTGTAGGGGCAGACGTTGACTTGTTTATCTTGGTTCCGATGAACGTCACCTTCAGGGCGTTTGCCCGGCGCAACGCCTGCTTCACCTCCATCACGGTCTTCATGTCTACATCCTTGTCGGCAGAGAGCGCCACGGTCATCTCCTGGGCCTCGTCGGGCGACATGCCGGAGCGCGACTCCGCGAGATAGTCCACGAGCTGGTCTATTGCCACCACCTTGCTGTCCACCTGTATGCGGTAGCCCTCCTGCCTGCCGTCTACAGGCTTTCCGATATACACATGGGTCACGCCAGCCTTCTTCTTCATCTTCGTGAGCTGTCTGCCCTCAGGCACACGATATCTCACCTTCACCTCGTCCTGTCGCATGTGGGTTACGATGATGAAGAAGAACAGCACCGTGAAGATAAGGTCGGGCAGCGATGCCGTGTTCAGTTCCGGCACGCTGCGGCGTTTGCGTATAAACATATTCTGTTGTCTCCTATTCTGTTTTTAGTTCCTCAAATCGGTCATCAGCCAGGTTGGGTGTTATTCTTTGTCTGCCGCATCCTGACCGCTCTCCTCGTTCAGGTTTTCCATCACACGCTGCGGATAGAGCTTGTCTATCTTCTTGCGCTCATACTGTTCGCATTCCACATACCGCTTGTGGTAGATGCCCATCGCGGCAGAGTTTCGGATTGAGGTGTATGCCGAGCTTACGGCATCCTGAACGTGGAAATAATCATCGTATTTGGATGTGGGGAGCATCTTGATGCTCACCACGTGTGTGGCGCGGTCGGGACAGCCGGCAACGAATTTCTCCACCATTCCCTGCAGGCGCCTCACGTCGACAGGCTTGCCGTCTACTCTCACGTCGCCCTCGCCCCAGATGCTGATATCCATCACGTTGCGGCGGTCCATCTCCGTCACCTCCTCCGTCTTCGCCTTGTCTTCGGGCGGCAGCTGCTTGAAGACACCCTTGGTGGAATCCATCGACGAGATGACGAGGAAGAAGACGAGCAGGATGAACGAGATGTCGGCGGTGGAAGTGGTGTTCAGCCCCGGCACCTCACGCTTGCCGCGTCGGAAATTCATTGAAAACCTTTTCTGTCTTATCACTTTTCCTCCTTTTTCCTGTTTTTCCTCCTCATTGCCGATCCGCCTACCGACACCGCCACTGCCACTACGGCAGCGAGGAGCATGGCGAATACGGTGTATATGAACATGTCGGCAACCTTGAGCCACATGGCATCGCTGAAGGTCTTGCCGTTTACGGACAGCGGATCTGCCGACCCTGCCACGTATGCCAACACGAGCATTGCCACAAACGCCATTGCCGACCAGCGCTTTATCCTTGCCACGGGAATGCCGTTGACCACCTTCTCGGCAGACCGGATTTTCGCCGCTTTATACAGCGAGAAGACCAGCACTCCCACAGCCCCCACCACCATCAGATAGATGAAGATGAGCACGATGTCGGTGAGCAGCGGAGCATTGTAGTCGGGGTCGAACACGTATGGCATATCGTAGCCCACGAGATAGAAGAGCGCGAAGACCACTGCCGTCACGCCTATCATGGCATAGAGCAGACGGGTGGACATCTGCCATGCCTTGAGCTTTCTCTTTTTCATACCCATAGCGTTATTGTCTTGTTTTTCTTTCTGCTGCATGTCAGCCTTTCTGGTTCTTGTATTTGCCGATGGAGTCGAGGAGCTTTATCGCCGACTCCTCCATATCGGCAGTGATATGGTCTATCTTGGAAACGATGTAGTTGTAGAACACCTGGAGCACGAGCGCCGCGATGATTCCGAAGATGGTGGTGATGAGCGCCACCTTCATTCCCGATGCCACGATGGTAGGACTGATGTCGCCGGCGTCTTGTATCTGCTCGAATGCCATCACCATTCCTATCACGGTGCCGAGGAATCCGAGCGACGGTGCGATGGCGATGAAGAGTTTTATCCATGAGCATCCCTTCTCCATGTTTGCAGCCTCAACGGAACCGTAGCTTGATATGCCGCGCTCGATATTGTCTATCGGTTCGGCGATGCGGGCGAGTGCCTTGCGGCAGATGGATGCCACGGGACCACGCTCCTGCTCACACATCTTCTGTGCCGCCTGCAGGTCGCCATTTGAGAGCGCTCCGTCGATGTCTGCCATCATTTTCTTGGCGTCTATCTCACTGAGCGTGAGGAATATTATTCTCTCCACACAGAAGGCGAGTCCGAGCACGAGAGCCAGTGCCACGAGCGACATGAATCCTGCCGAACCCTCGATGAACTTGGTTTTGAGCACTTGATGGAAGCTCAGCGGCTCTTCGTCGTCGATGCCTTCCAGATCGGCAGCCATATCTGCCGTGTCGGTAGCCTCAGCCTGTGTGTCGTCGGCACCGAGACTGTCGGCATGGGCATTGGCGGCAGCTTTCGGTGCGGCGGCAGGTGCAGTTTCTGATGCCGCAGCCGACGCAGCACCATTTTCATTATCCGCAGCGGTTTTTGATTTCGCGGCAGCCGGTTTTTGTCTTGTCTTTTCCACGGCAGCCGGTTTTGCCGCCGCTGTCGCCTTGTCTTGTGCGGCGGCATCTGCCGGAGCTGCCAAGACGAGACTGATGATAATGAGCATGCTGCCCAATAGTCTTTGCATTTTTTGCATTGCAGTTATGTGTTATGTTTTCTATTCCGTTATGTATGTATTCACACAAGGCAATTCCTGCCTGGTCTGTTCTCCGGGCATGGATGTATCTTCTTTATGCCAAGTATCACAATACGAAGTTCACTGGTATGCAGAAATATGTGAGACAAGGTTTGCCCTTGTCCTCGCCGGGTTTCCACTTCGGCATTCTCTTGAGCACTCTCAGTGCTTCGGCGTCGAGCAGCGGGTCTGCCTTATGCACAACCTTCAGCTCCGACACGGTTCCGTCTTTGCCAATGATGAATCCCACCACCACTTTGCCTTGTATCTTCTGGTCGCGCGCCGCCTGCGGGTAGCGCAGGTTGCTGGTTATCCACTTCATGAACTCCACCATTCCGCCGGGGAATTCGGGCAGTTTCTCCACAATCCTGAAGTTGAGCGGATTGTCGTTCATGTCGGTTGCCACGGGAGCCTGTGCCGTTGTCTCGTTGCTGCTGTCGTCGGCAGCCTGTCCGGCGTTGCCCACTCCTTTGCCATCGTCGGCATCTCCGTTCGGCTGGTCCATCTTCGTGGGCATCTCCGTCTGCGGTTGTTCGTCCACCGTCTTTATCTTATCCGTCACCGCCTTCGGTGTTGTTCCCGGCTTCAGATATGCTATCATGTCTTTCTGTTGCTGCCGCGCCAGCAGTTCCGGGTCGAACGACGGGTCGGAGTCAACATCCATGTCGTCAAACATCTGCGGTCCGCCGCTTCTCCATTCCAGTGCCACGAACAGCAGCGTGAGGGCAAAGACGAGTCCTAGCAGAACTCCCGTAGTCCTGTTCGCCGTATAGTCGATATGTATCTTCATCTTTGCCATTGTGCGTAATGCATTAATGCTTGCTTGAATATTATGCCGAGCCGCAGCTTATCTTATGCAAAGATAATGCAAGGCGAGAGCAGAACGAAATAAATAAATTTATTTCTTATGCCGAGCCGCAGCTTATCTTATGCAAAGATAATCCAATTACTTTTAAACACAAAATTAAAGGAAGTGAAACCTACTTATTTAGTCTTAACCCAACAAAAATCCTCTATGCAAGAACAACAACAGAATCCCTACAAGTCCAAACGACAGATTTGGGGCTAAACCATATACACGAAATTTTCCCCCACGGCGTGGGGAACAGTACCCCCTAATGTGGGGTTTCATTCCCCACACCGTGGGGGAAATTCTGACCTATATGATTCGTTATGGCATTTTGATGATATTTTCATGTCAAATATGAGATACAACAGCCCTTATAGTGATGATGAAATATTTTCGCCGCCACTTATTTGAACATATTGCATATTATTCTGTTTTTATTCATTACTTTTGCACCTGCCTACGAAAAATGACACATCATCAAGTCCCAATCGGTCATCAAACCATTTGGGTACAATCAGCAAAACCACACTATGCCAAAAGGATTATTATCATTCAGCAGCCACAACGATATCAACGAAATCAAAACGGAATGGACCGAACTCGACAGGAAAGCGGAGGAGAACGGCGTCAGATACGTTGAATACACATATTACCAGACTTACGAATGGAACGAATTCCTGTTCCGCCACACCACCAGGGGCTTCGGCAAGTTTGCCTCTGCGATGCGCTACCATCTGGTGAGACTCGACGGCAGACCGTTCGCCATCATACCCACACTGGTGACACGACTGTCGAAGAAGGTGAGGATTCCCTCATGCAGAGTGGCGGGAGTGCTCAACATCAGCTGCCCCTACACCGGGGAGTGGGACGGGGAGATGACGGCTGCCATCGCCGGATATATCGAGACGGCACACAAGGGGATGAAGATCAGCTTTGCCGATGTGCCGATGGCGGCTCCCTTCGCCGGCGTGATGAAGAGAATTGGCGGAGAACTGAAGGAGCGCACGAGCTATCATGTGCCGCTCGACGGATTTGAAAGCCATGAGGATTATGTGGCATCGCTCAACAAGAACATATACAAGAACATCCGCAAGGCATACAACCACTTGAAAACCGACTCCAAGAGGATGGAACTGAAGGTGTATCGCCGGGGCGGAATGCCCGACGACGGATATATGCGCAGTCTGTGGAAACTCTATCTGAGACGCAAGATGGCTTGGCGCCACCGCAAGACGGGAGCTATGTCTGAAATCGGCATCAGCCTCAAGGCTATGTATGAAACCCGCTCGGGATGCGCCAACTGCAGTCTGAAGACGCTCGATGCGGCGGAGCTCTACGTGCTGCATATCGACGACCGGCCGGCGGCATTCATGATAGTGTATCGCCACCGCAACCATTTGCTCATGCCGAAGCTCGCCATCGACACTTCTTTCAGCCGCTATTCTCCCGGCATCCTGCTCATACTCGAGGCCTCGAAGATATGGATTGACGAGGGAGTGGCAGACTTCGACATGTGTCGCGGCGACGAGAGATACAAAAAGGAGATGGGCGGACAGAACGAACCGCTTTGCCGCATCGACAAGAGGCTGTAGGACAAGACCTCTCTTCTGAAAGACAAATCAAGTTCTTATGATCCATTGGTGATAAAGTCGCTCTTCTGAAAGACAAAACCCGGACAAGCCCTGAAGCCCTGTTAGGGATAATAAAAACAAAAAAATCGCTCAAACATTATGCTTTGAACAATATTGTTTTCAAGACATAATGTTTGAGCGATTCTGCTTTCTGTGCTTTTTCACACCCAGATATTCTATTCTATCGTCAGCTTCTCGAAGAGCATCCTGTCGATGCCGTCGCCCGTGAGAGTCACCTTATAGCTGCCGGCATTGGTCTGCGAACCAGTGGTGATGCTCGTGTTGCGGCGCTTGGTCTTCTTCTCCGGAGTCTTCACGAAGGTGATGTCGTCTTCCTTGTATACCACACCGTTGAGGTCGGTTATCTTCACGTGGAGCGTGCGCTCCTTCTCTGGATTGTAGTAGCGGAATCTCAGGGCATATACCTTTGCCACACCCACGTTGTATTCAAACGTCATCGTTCCCTTGTGCAGAATTCCCTCTGCGGTGATGGCACTGCTGGTCTTCGGCGGCAGCAGACTGTCGGGTGTGGCGGCATAGGTCTCTTTCTCGAAGTCTGCCCACATCGTCTTGCTCTCCTTCTTCGGTTTCTTCTCCACCGGCTTCACGTCGTGGTTTTCGGTCGCCACGGCGATGGCAGAGATGACAGCCTGTCCGGCATTCACCTTCGGGAAGTCGATACGTATCTCCTTGCCCTCGTTGTGAACATTCAGCACCCGCTTGTATGGTCTGCCGTAGCGCGCCTGCGCCCAGAGATCGAGGTTGCGGATTCGTGTGGTGTCGTTCACCGCCACATCAAAGAGTCGCAAGCCCTCATAATCGGTAGTCGCCGACTCTCCCCTGCCCCACCAAGGCTCGATGAAATAGAGTTCCACGCGATAGTCGCCGGGCTGCGCCGGTATGGTGTACGACAGACGGTGTCTGCCGAATCGCGAACTGCGGAAGAGCGGCGATGCGAACATCAGCGGATTATACGTCTGGCTCGCCTGATAGGGGCTGGTCTCCTTCTTGAACCCGTCGCCCCACGACGATGACCAGCTGCTGTTGTCCTGCTGCCAGGTCAGTCCGTAGCTGTCCACATAGTCGTCGCCGCCACAGTTTATGCGCGCTATGTAGTTGTATCCGTTGGCAGGCTTTATGATATCCTCGTTCCATGCGTTATACGAAGGCATGGCGAGAGAGTCGCAGCTCACCAGACGGTCTTTGCAGTATCCGCGTGCCACGAGGGCGTCGCCGCCCGCCTTCACTCCATAGAAGCGAAAGAGCGTAGTGTTGCCCTTCACGTCGCGCTCCTTGGTCTGGCTCCACTGTCCGCAGCTCAGCGTCACACGGTCGCAGTTGCTGTAAACCCTCACACTGTCGAGAGTTGCCACAGCCATACTGTCGCCCTCCTCTTTCTTTCCGCCGATGCTGTCGATATGTATCGCCGGCACGATATACACCAGCGGTTCCTTGTCGGCAGACACGTAGTGCGACTTATACATATAGAATGCGTCGCCCGGCTGCTCCCATGTGGATATCAGTCCCTTGTGGTTGAAGGGTCCCACCTTGTCTATCATCCTGAAGCCCTCTTCCGGCTGTCTACGTCCGGGATTGTCGTGGCTCTGCAGGGTCCAGAGGAACTGTCCGCACACACTGTCCTTCACGCTCTCTGCCAGCTGCACCTTGCGCTCCAGTATGTCACACTGCTTCTCTTCCGTATATCGTTCTCCCGAGTGGTTGCCCAGTGTGCGCCACGCACCGTATTCTCCGTTGAGAAGCTGGTCGTCGCGCGAGAGTTCCTTGGCGTAGTCTTCGAGCTTTCCGCCATACGTGCCGCTCCAGTTCTGCACCACGTTCCAGTCTGTCCCCTCGCCTCCGTTGCAGGTGGTCACGAGGCGCTGCGTTCCGCATGTGGGGTCGAGGCGGCGGATGATGTCGGAGCATTCCCTGGCGAATTCCGCCGGTATGGTGCTCTCGTTCTGCAGTCCCCACAGGATTACCGACGGAGAGTTGCGGCGCTCCTTCACCCATTGTATGAGGTGGCGCTTGAAGCTCTCCTTGAACTGTGGCGTGTCATACCATATATGTGCCGAGAACTGCGGCCACCACAGTATGCCGTTCTCGTCGATTATCTTCTTGTAGAGCAGGTTGTGTGGCTGGTGTGCGTCGCGGAAGGCGTTGAAGCCCGTGGTCATCACCTCCTTCATCCTCGCCTCTATCTGCTCGTCGCTGAAGGCGTGGCTCTGTCCGAACAGGTGTTCATACTCGCAGACGCCGTTGATGAACTCCGGTTTGCCGTTGAGATAGAAGCGTTTGTCGCCGTCGCCTCTCGTCAGCGGCCATGATATGCTGCGGAATCCGAACGGCGTCAGCAGGTCGTCGGTAGCCTTTCCGCCTCGCTTTATCATGGTGTTGAGGTTGTAGAGATACGGCTTCTCCATCGTCCAGCGCCGCGGATTCTGTATCGCTGCCTGCTGGCGCACGGTCTTCACCTCTCCCGGCTGCAGCGTCACCTCGTCGGTCAGGCGCAGGGTCTGCTTGCCGCTCTTCTCCGAGAGCTTGTTTATCAACTTGAAGGTGGCTGCCTCCTCTCCGTAGTTCTTCACCTCGCTGTCGACGAAGATACTGTCGCATGCCTGGTTCGACCACACATGCACTCCGAACGGCTCTATGCGCACCTTGTCGGTTATCTCCATCACAACCGGACGGAAGATGCCGAAGGGCTGCGATCCCTCGCTGAATCCCCATTCCGAACTGCATCCGCCACACACCCACGGCATGTCGGTGATGCCTTTGGGATGCGACACGCGCACCTCAAGACTGTTTTCCTTTCCCCTCGCCACGCTCTGCGTGATGTCTATCGTCTCGGTGGTACGTCCGATGTCGTAGGTGCCGAGCTTCTTGCCGTTGAGCAGTATGTCGCAATATGTGCCCACTCCCTCGAATCTCAGGAAATACTCCTTGCCTTCCAGATCGGGAACTGTGAACGCTTTGCGGAACACCGCCTTGCCGTGCAGGTTGCCGTGTTCCTTCTGCAGCGCTCCGTAATAGTCGTCGAGGTTGAAGGGTATGTCTTTGGTGAAGGTCTCTCCACCGAAGGTTATCTGCCAACTGTCGTTCAGGCCCACAGTGGTGCGTTTGCCCACTGGGTCCGGCGTCGGGAATGAGATTTCGCTCTTTCCCATCGGACGGCTCGTAGCCACGGCGATGCCCCGCTGTCCGCTGTTGTTCACGGCGCAATAGAAATGATATACCACTCCGTCGTGTTCCACCACATAGCTCTTGTGGGCGAACATCTCGTCGTATGGTTTCGACGGCACGATGAGGTCGGCTCCCTGCCAGTCATACCAGTGTATCATGTCGCGGCTTGCGGCGAAAGTGTTGTAGGCGTTGTATTCGCGGGTGGGGTTGAAGGCAGAGAAATAGAACATCACGTAGATGTTTCCCATCTTCACTATCTGCGCGTCGCCTGTTATGGTGCCGTCGGTGTCGTGGGCAAAGATGGGGTTCGCCTTGTAGCGTGTCCATTTCTTCATGTCGTGTGAGAAAGCCACTCCGATGCGCTCGCCTTTGGGATGTGTGGCGTTTTTTCCTCCGGCGTTGTAATACATCATGAAGGGATAGCCGAAGAGTTTCTTGTCCACACGATACACCGTGCTCTTATACTGTGTCATATATTCCCACCATTGGGCGTTCTTGTCTTTGTAAGACATCACCGGCTTGCCTGCCGTCTCCCAAGGGTGAGCCTTCGTCACGTCGAGCTTCGTAGACGCCAGTCCGATGCTCAGCGGAGCGTTCACCGCCTCATAGCCGGTGCCCTCTCCTCCGATGTATGTCATCCAGTAGCGTCCCTTGTATCGCTCTATCTCATAGGAGCCGCCCCAGGTGTAGTCTACGAGCGCCGGGAATCCTCCGCGCTGGTTTCTGTCCCATTCGTCGCCGCTTCCGTATTCGAGCACTCTGCCGAGTGTCTGCCAGTGGAGCAGGTCGCCGCTGGTGGCAATCCATGTCTCGTAGCCTCTGCCGTCAGTGCCGCCTTTGCCGTTGTAGCACACGTAGGTCATAAACCACTTGCCGTCCTTGCGGAACACCGTCGGACAGTCTATCTTGTGGCCGTTGTCGGCCGGTGCCACCACCATTCCGTATTTGTATGGTGTCTTCACGGTCTCGTAGATACGCTGCATCTCCTGCTGCGTCACTGCCGCCGCCTTGGCTGCCGTGCGGCGCTTGCCGCGGCGCTGGGCTGCTGCACTGACAGTGAGCAGAAGACAGAGAGATATTATAAGATATATTCGTTTCATAATCCGTTTTGAATTCTATATTTGCCTGATTGCCGTTTGGGGGGTACAATGGCCGTTTGTCGGGGTTACATGAACAGCCAGTCCACTTCCGTTCCTGCGCCGTTGAGTTTGGCGTCGCGTATCTTCAGCTCGCTGTCAGTAAATCCTGCCACCATTATTATTCCCTTGGGCAGGTTTATCACATGGTGACCGGCAGGGAAGCTGTAGGCGTGGATGTTGGCTATCGGCATTGTGGTCATTATCAGTGCGTTGCTTATCACTGGCTCTGCCTGTCCGTATTCGTTTCCGGTAGCGTCGGTTTCGAGTTTCGGCGGACGGGCGAATTTTGTCTGGTCGTCAACGAAGAATCCCACGAGGAGTTTCACTGGCTTCGTGGCGGTGAACTCCACCGAGATGCCCTTGATGCGTGCCGTGTCGCGGTTGAGCACCAGTGCCTTCATTCCCTGCAGTTCTGTTGCCAGCGTGTCCACAGCCTCATCGCGACCGGCAAAGAGGCGTGCGCCCTTCTTCAGCGTCACCACGGGGTAGTCGCTCAGGAGCGTCACTTCGCCCTTCTTAGCGTTGCCCTTGCCCGTCAGCGCATCATTCAGCTTGGCGATGTTCTCGCGGCGTGTGGCTGTCTTGTCGGTGGATGTGAGACTGGCGATGTTCTTCTTCAGGTTGTCGAGTTCCTGCTGATACACGGGCATCATCTCCTGCCATGTGCTGTATTTTCCGCCGTCGCCTCCCACTGGGATGCGGCGCTGCGAGGTGAGCATGCTGTTGGCGTTGTAGTATGTGTCGCGGGTCTTGTCCACGAGTGCCATATAGCAGCTGTCGCTCTGTTCGAGGAGCGGGACGGCCTTCTTGAGATAGCCGGCGTCTTTCGTCCATTTGTAGTTGAGCACCTGCTCGGCGGCAAGCACCTTGTAGCGGAACGAACGGGCGAAGTCGCTGTAGCAGTCGATGTCGTTGGCGAGTCTGAGGAATTCGTCCCTGTTCTTCGTCACGCTTGCCGCGAGTCCCTTCAGCGCCTCCTGTGCCTTTTCGCCGTGTGCCACACACTGGTCCACGATGTCGAGAGGCAGTTCTCCCACGTGTTTCTCGTGTTTCCATTCCTTCTCCACATATTCTATGAGTTTCTCGCCCGTAGGTCCGCAGCTCTCATAGAATCCCGGATAGATGGTGTATTTGTATGGGTTGACGAGCTGGCTCATCTTCATTCCGAGCAGCAGACACTGGCGGTTGCCCTCTGTGATGCCGAAGCGTCGCAGCAGCTTGGGTGCTATCTCTCCGCTTTGGTCATACGCCTCTATGATGCGGCCGGCGGTCAGCGTGTCGGTGCCGTAGTATTCTGCCAGGGTCTTCTTCCAGAATGTCTTGTCCTCTCCGCGGTGGCAGTTCCATGAGTATCGTCCCCATGCCTGATACCACATCCAGTCGCGGTCTATCTGCAGCTCCCTCTTTCCGTCGGGCAGCTTGTCGGCGGTGTATGGCCAGTCCCAGTAGTTCGCCTGCGGATAGAGATGTAGTCCGTTGGCGTGGTGCACGTTGTGCATCGCCTGCACGGTTTTCTCTATGAACGTCGGTGAGCTCCATCGCCACGGTTCGAGGTTGGCGAGGATATGCACGTTGCTGATATGCACGGGTGCTGCAGCGGCGAGCTGGCGGTGGGTCTCAGCCCATGGTCCTTGTGGCTGATAGGTAGTGAGCGACTCGCCGGTGTATTTGCTCATCGTATAGATGTTCTTGTATAGCGGCAGCGCCTCGTGTAGCACTCGCGGTCCGTCGGTGTCGTGTGATCTCAGGATGATTGGCGGTTCGTCGGTGCGTCCCGAAGCCTTCAGTCCGTCTTTGATGCCTGGAATGATGGTCTCGTTCATCCATTTTATGTCGTTGTCGATTCCCGACATCGCCTCTCCCAGACACACCAGGAAGCCCACGTTAGGATAGTTCTCTATGAATGCCGCTATGCTCTTGCGTGTGTAGTCGGCGATGAGCGGTGTGATGGGGCGGTTGCGGTCTTGTGTCTTTATGCCGTAGTGGTCAGCGAAAGGTTTCGACACTATGATGTTGTAGAACATCTGTATCACGCGTATGCCTCGCTTGCCTGCCTCCTGGGTGAGGAAGGAGAACATCTCCTGGTTTTTCCGCATCGTGGCGTCGTCCACTTCGGGTGCGAAGGGATAGTCCTTGAGCTTCACGAGCGAGGCGAAGGGGTGGCCGTTCCACAGGAACACGGCGTTCATATTGTCGGCGGCGAGCATGTCGAGGTATTTCACCCACAGCTCCTTGTCGTAGAACCACGGGAAATTCTCTGGCGTATACGGGTATTCATATACTTTGTGGCCTGGCAGATACACGGTCTTCTGCAGTCCCACGCATGCTCCGCGGAGCTTCATCTCGGGTGCGTCAACGATGGTGTAGGGTATTTCGAGGGAGTTGTTCATCCTGAAATATTCCACGAGACGGTTGGCACCGTAGATGGCTCCCGAAGCATCGTTGCCGATGATGCTGATTTTCTTTCCCTTGCGCTGCAGCGAGAATCCTTCTGCCGGTTTCCCCACGGTGTCGCCGGCTATTCCGATGCTGATGCTATAGCCTTTGGGCATAGCCTTTATGTTGTCGGTGATGAGGGCAGCGGCATAGTCGGTCTGTGGCGACTGTGTCGTTGTCTTCACCAATGTGTCGTTGTGTCCGCATGAGGCGAATGCCACAGCGGCAGCGAATGCTAATATCGTTTTGCTTGTCATATCTGTTTTAGTTGGGTGTGGCACGTGTGTCACGTTACCAGATTATCCATTGTTCAAAAAAGTCGTTTTCTTCCGATTTCCGCTGAAGGCGGCTTTTCCTCCATAGCCGTCCTCAGAAACGGTCTATGCGGAGCTCCTTGCCCACGGGGATGTCGTATTTTCTGTCTCCCAATACGAGGACACCTTTTCCGCCATCGCTCTTCACGCTGACACTGGTGGCATCCATCTTCACTCTGACTTCTCCGAACGGTGTGGGCACACTGCCCTGCATCCGTTTCAGTCCGCCGAGCACGGGGCGCACCTCATATTCCGTATAACCGGGTTTGGTGGGACTTACGCCGAGAAAATATCTGCCTATGAGATATATCGGACTGGCTCCCCAGGCGTGGCAGAGGCTCTTGCCGTAGGGGCGGCCATACATGGCGAGATGTTCTGCCCCTTCATCGGTGGGATTGTATTTCTCCCAGAAGCTGGTGGCTCCCTCGCCTATCATTCCTCCCCAATAGCCGAGAATCTCGGGCAGCACACGCTCCTGATATCCCATCCGGCACATCGCCTCGAGTTCATAGAAGCGCATATATGGCGTGGTGATGGGTTCGATGTCGGAATTCAGCATCACGGAGTCCATTATCCGGCGCTTGTCATCGTCGTCCACCATATCATATATTATGGCGAACATATTTGGGAATGCCGTGATGTAACGGTTCATCCTGCCATCCTCTATGGCGTGCATGAAGGCGCAGCGGCTGTCGTCCCAGAAGGTGGGCTTGAGCTTTGCCTTGAGGTCGGTGGCGAGCTTTCCGTAGCGGTCGGCATCCTTGGCGTATTCAGCGGTGGTGATGCTGCCTTGCGGAGGATTCTGCAACGGGTTGTCGCGGAGCACCTCGGCACAGGTGTGCATGGTCTGGAATGCCTTGCAGAGCAGTATCTGTTCGAAACAGAGTGTGCCGCGCTTGTGCATCGGGAAGTCCACCCAGTCAACGAATATCCAGTCGTCTTCCTTTCCCTCTGCCATCCCCTCGGGATTGAGTCTGCCGATGACATACTGCATGAGGGTCTGCATCCTGGGGTATATCTCTCTGACGAAACGGATGTCGCCGGTGTACTGATAGAAATCAAGCACCGACTTGAACCAATAGAACGTGTAGTCCATGATGGTGTTGACATGTGCCGTAACGGGGTCTTTGCCTCTGAGCTGACGGATGGTGCGGCGCACGCAGTCGGTGTCGAAGCGCAGATAGTAGTTCATGAGATACGACTGTATGGCGTCGCCCGACCATGTCCAGCGGTCGCGCTTTATGCCATCCACGAAGAACTCGCGTGTGGTGAGGTCCATGGTATATGCCGCCACCTGCCATATCTTGTTGAGCCGGCGGTCGTCGCATCTGAACGAACCGCTCTTCTTGTGGCTGAACGCCGAATATTCATAGTCCATCGCCACATCAGAGAATGTTATCATCCCCTTTGCCTCCACCATCACGTAGCGGAACGCCTTGCTGTCATCGAGCACTATCTCCACCTCTTCGTCGGCAAACCTGTTGGCGCGGAGGTCCAGGCGGTCGAGGGTCTCGCAGCGGTCCATGTCGAGGGCTTCCTCACGGCTCTCGCCATAGTATATGTTCAATATTCCCATGCCTGTCACGCCCTTGAGCCTGACATAGCCGAAGGTTTCGATTCCGAAATCAAACAGCCATTTGTTCTTGCCCGTCTGCTTTTTGCCAACGGGCTGCATCTCCGTTCTCTCCAGACTGTATGACGAGGGCGGGGTGTCGATATTGTCGAAGGTCCACGACGCGGCGGGCACGTAGATTCCCGAACCGTGGGCAACACCATTCTCGTCTATCCATATCTTGTCTTCATAGGTGGCGAGCCATGTGTTGCCGCTCTTTATCGTCCTGCCCTTCACGTAGAGGGCTGGCGGCACCGACTGGTTGTGAACCTTGAAGTTGAGACGGTGGTCGCCTGCCGGCACGGTGAACCTGCCGGGCATGCCGAACTGCAGCTTGCCGTCGAGCATGAAATTGAAATCTCCCTCTGCGGCTATCGTTATCGTCTCTGCCTTGTCGAGGCTCACGGCGGTGGAGAACTCCACTGTGACGTAATGGCTGTCTTGCTTCCAGAACGGCGGAAACATCGCTCCGCGCTCCGTGCGGCGGTTGTTGAACTTGTTGCCGAGCCACACCTCAAAGTCGCCGGGATACCATATCCATGTTGCCTTGTTGTCCATATCGTTGTATTATATTTCTTTTCCGTATCTTTCTTCCGTAATCTGCTCCAGCGACTTGCCGCGGGTCTTGGGGGTCCAGATGGCTCCGATGAGAAGCGACACCACGAGAAGCGCCATCATCAGATAGGCGGCAAGGGTGAATCCCTCGCCTTCCTCGCCATAGATATTCACAAACACCAGTCCCCAGGCTGCCGACAGTCCGCGCACCATGAAGAACATCACGCCCTGGGCGGCGGCACGGTATTTGGCAGGGAACAGTTCGGATGCCCACAGCGCATAGAAGCCCTGCACGGAGATTCCGCCCTGGATGCCCCAGAGCAGGGTGAAGAAGAGCAGGCCAGACATACTGCCGATGCCCACAGTGACTATCATCACCCAAGCCAGCACTGCAGCGCCCACGCCAACGATATAGAGCAGGCGCTGGTTCACCTTGTCTACGAGCATCGAGAACACGAATGTCATGAAGATTATTATCACCCACTGTCCGGCTGAGAGCATGTTTGCCTCGCCGTTTGAGAGTCCGCCTGCCGTCTCGTAGATATGCTGCTGGAAGAAGCCCATCACCGAACTGACGAGGTTCCAGGTGAGATACATTCCGGCAAGGAAAAGCATCGTGCGAACGTTGACCTTGTTGGAGAACAGGGTGCCGAAGGAGGCGAAGACGCTCTTCTTGCCTGACGGCTCATCTGAAGTCTGCTGCGACTGCGAGGCCTTCCATTCTGCCGACTCGTCGAGCTGGCGCTGAAGCAGCCAGGCTATCAGTGCCACCACGAAGAGGGAGGCGAAGACAATGCGGGAGCTGAACACGTTGATGGCGTCCTGCGAGGCGGCATCACCCAGAATCTGAACAGCCGACTGGCTGACGAGGGGGAACATGAAGCCAGCCTCGGCATTGTTGGTAGGCGGAGCGAGAAACCATCCCAGGAGCAGAATGATGAGCGGTCCGATGCCCCACGCCATCTGCGAGATGCCGATGTTTCGGCCTCGGTTGCCTATCTCCGAACTCTCAGAGATATAGGTCCACGATGCCGGCACTCCCACACCTACGCTGACTCCCGTGACCAGGAATCCGGCAAGGAGCATGGGGAAGCTGGTGGTGAAGACCACGAGCAGCACACCCACCATATAGATGAGCATATTGTATGTGTATATCGCCTTCCTGCCGTATTTGTCGGCAAGGAATCCACCGATGATGGCTCCTATCGCCGCACCGAGACAGTTGGCGCTGATGGCGTTGAGGATTCCGAGATGCGACTCGGTGAGCGAGAGATAGTTTTTCCAAAGCGACAATCCGCTTGCGCCTGCCACGATGGCTCCGGCATCGAGATAGTTGGTGAGAGACACGGCGATGGTGCTCTTCAGACTGCTTTTGTTGTTTCCCATAATGTGTATGTCTGTATTTCGTTTTCTTTTCGTTTGCTTTCTCTTTTGGGGTGATCTGCCTGACGGGGCGGGATGCTCCTGAGTCTGTTCTCCGCTCATCCTACCTATCCTACAAATCATCAAAAATAAAGACGCTGAAACTGCTTTTTTGTACTATCCCATCTCATGAGGTTTTCTCCCATTTTGGGGCAACGTGCTTGCCCAACATGGGAAAGCTGCTTTCTCAACATGGGCAAGCACGTTGCCCCACCTGGGCACATTTTGTTGTCAGCTTCTGCCCAATATTTTGACTTTTGAGGATGAGCAGTATGGGGTGAAAACAGGTGGAGTTACACAATGAAGCTGACAGACTCCGATGATATCCGGCTGCTCCGGGATGTGGATATTGTTGAGGTGAATGGGATTGAGGAGTATGTAAAATTTTTACCTGTCACATAACAACATTAGCTGATTTTTATTGCCACAATGGTTCATTTTCCCAACCAGAAGGAAAACCAAGGGCAGCCTTATCTACTTCTGGAAATGTAGCAAAAAGTCTGTTCATCTTATCAAGCATATCGTTATTTGGAGATATGATGTCAAGAAAGTACTTGATGATGCACATATCAAAGTACACTTTCAAAGGATCTGTCGGCAAGGTAATCCAAGGACGTGACATTCTGATTGGCATGGTAGCACGAATAGAGAACACCCTATTCCATTCACGTGCATGATGACAACATGAGTTTCTTGTTCTGTGATAATGGTAAGCCAAGATTCTTCCATACCTCTTGTTTTGAGAAGCTGCAATAACTCATGTGGGGTGGAATATGTTTTTATAAACGGAATCCTTGTTGCCATATACCCATAAAAACAAAAACGACCCGCACATTTGAGCATCGTTGAGAGGCTTGGCGGGTTCTCGTGTTTCAAAGATACGAATAATCATTGATAATACAAACTTTTTAGCAGAAAAATCACGCAAAAGTGGAATTCTTTGACATATTATATTTAGTAATGTTAAATCAGACCTTTAAATAATATATAGCCCATGTCTGATGGCATGGGAAGAGAATTCACGTATCTGTCTTCACATGCAACTAATCGCTATTTTATCCCGAATTGGGGTATTTCTTATCCCGAACTCAGGTTAAAAGTAATTTTCCCATCCTTTTCTAAATTATATCAAAGTCCATAGTTTAATTGCAATTCTGCTGCAATTCTCATTATTTTGTCCTCTTGGAAGATATATGCACCCTGTTTATTCCTCCTAACAAGAAACCGTAGTTGACGTTCAATATAGCCATCCCATCCATTCTCGTCTTCTGCACATTCAATCAACCCATTCTTTGTTTTCAATTCATCCGAGTCAATTAAAGGTTCAAACGTACCTAACGGTACAATAAGTTTAGCATTCGCAGTATAGCCATGTTTCTTGATAAACTCACTTATAGCTTTCTCAACTTTTTCAACTGACCTTTTCACTTTCTCATTTGGAAAATAATGCAATACGACGCACTCTATTCCGACAGGGTCAGGTGTAAACGTAAACTCACCATCACGTTTTATCAGTCCAAACGTATCGAAATAGTCATATTTCTTTTCAATCTCATCAACAGAACGTGTACCATGCGATACACTCATGTCAAACGGATTAACTATAAGCTTATCATTACCATGGTAATCATCACCATAAACATACCCGATATATTCTTCAATCTCCTTGAAGACATCAGCACGAAACTTATCTTTCAAATAGCTGTTTTCTTCCATAGCTCTATAATCTAATCATTACAAATAACTCTTGATAGATTGCCTCGCTTAAATATATTATCCTCATGGTAATAGAGCACAACGTCATCAAAGCAAGGTCTCTCTATTTTATAGTTTTTCAGCCTCTCATATTTATCAAACCACATATTGATGATACAAACAGAACACGACGGCAGTGAACGCTTTTTCCTTTTGTTCTCCGTAAGCATATTCTTATATGCTTGGATAAGCAATGTTTCTACCATTTCTATACGGTCTGCTTTTTGATTCTTTGTATCTGCAAAACTGCCTATCCATATTCTCAAATCCTTGCAGTCAAGAAACTCACTAAAATGTTCGTGCCTTGTATTTAACCTCTTCTCGATACCATCGTTCTGTTTGTGTATTCCTACATAACGTCGCCAGCGACACCGTGTATCCCTTCGAGCTTCAAAGTAATAGAAGTTGAAATAACTTGGCGCTATAGTGTCAGTCCCCTTAACATACTCCTTATATTCGTCGTATGTAAGAGGACCGACCCATTGAATCGTATATGTATGCTTTATATCTTCCATTTACTCTGCCATTATTTCAACAACAGGTACAGTACGTGCCATATATCTGTAAGTTCCTATTTGTCTGGCAACTTTGCCACTTGGCACATTTATCATTTGCCCGTCATAATAAGAAGTTTTTTCATCACCTACGAAGAGGACGTCCGTTCCCAAATTTTCACTTTCAATATCGTTTACTATAGCTAATGCGCTTCCATTAGGCAGCACCCGCATAACCTCAAAGACCTTACCTGGTACAATGCCACGAGGCTTTTCAAACATTACTACATCATCATTTGATGCAGACGTTGCTTGTGACATTTCCATAAATAAGCCTACCACAAATAACGACACAATTCCTGTAACTATTCCTGCTACATAGGTCAAGATAAATTTTGTTCTCAGTTTCATAGATTTATTACAATAAATATTAGTTCTTTATTGCTCACAAAGATACAGACTTTATTTTATTTTACATCATTATTTCTTGATAAAAAAGCATGATACTTTTGTAATGTATTGATAATTTCCATAAATTTGCAGGAACAACAAACTATTTGTCACAATTAAATTCATAAGGGCATTATGAAAATCAGAAAAAACATCATCATAAGTATTTTAGGACTTATGACTTCGGCCGGGGCACTCGGTGGAAACATCTGTATGCCTCAACGAACAGAGGTGAAAGACTTCTGCTCTGTCATCTCACTAAACGACAAGACGGGAGACAGCAGACCGTTTGTACATTTCGTCACGACACTGTGGCCAAAGCTTGATACAGCCAGCGGCCGTGAAGCACTGGTGAAAATCCATCAGCTTGCCATGAAAGAATCTTATGGCAACGGAAACACGCCTAATGACAATGGGGACGTGCTGGCCAAGTTGCTTGAGATACTGGACAAGTTAGGGATTACCGGAGCTGACCTGACAAAAATGCTCGAATATATGAAGAAGGTGTATCCGCTCTATGTATTCCAGATAGAAAACCGTGTGCGTCCGAATGTGGACTATGACAACGGACTGACCGTTGACACCATATACCAGGCACCTATCGACGAGGCCTATTACGGTCTGGCAAACGAGAAGAACAAATACGTGCCCGCCGGACTGTCTCTGCAGGAGATCGAGGAGCTGGAGAGCAATGGCGCTATCGGCAAGCGCAACGGCTCCTACGCATGGGGAATGGGTACATACAAAGACAAGCTCTACTGGTCTACCAACAACAACTATCTCTGCATGCAAGGCTATGGCAGTTTCGTGCAGCCGGGCGTGGGCGACAATGTGCCATACGAAAACAAGTGCTGGGCATGCGAATACGGACAGTCTACTTATGCCAAGGAAGCCTATGCCGACGGCGATGAGAACAGCAAGTATGCCGACATACGTCCGCCTCGCATATACAGCTATGACACGAAATCGGGCATCGTCACCGACATAACACCGTCGATAGATGAATATCCGATATTGAAAAACTGTCAGGGACTGCGCTCCTGCGGCATCCTTAACGGCGTAGTGTTCTTCGGCGGACCAGGCCTGTATGCCAGCGACTGGGACTCCAAGGTTTCGGCTGCCTTCGTGGCATACGATGCCGACAACGACCGCATTCTGGGAGCCAGCAGCCTGAGCGACGTTGACGGATGCAAGGTGGTGAACGTCAGACGATGGCGAGTAGTAAACAATGTTCTCTATGTCACCGTGGGCATAACGCATCCTACCACAGGCAAGAAGATCGGTGCACTGCTCCGCTGGTATGGCGACAAGAATGACCCGTGGAAATTCCATATCGTGGGACTCGTAGACAACGAGGCGGCAGAACTTGCCTGTTTCAACAACCGCATATATATAGGAACGTGGGCAACGGTGTCTGCCGTTCATGTCAGTCCGGAAATTCCTGAAGGAGGCTTCACTCCAGTCAGCATCGACAGCGAGATGTGGCCTAAAGTATGGACAAGTGATGTGGCGGAGCCGACAAAAACGCTCGGCCGTTCGATTACCTCCGTCGCCGGATTCCATGAGTGGCGCAACCATCTGTATTGGGGAGTGTTCTGTCCCAACTATTATGTGCTCTCTACGGCACAGTCAACATACGGATCCCTGACCTCGCCTGACGCCCTGGCTTTCATTCTCGGCAACTACCGCACACCGTCGTTCTGGCGCATCGACAAAGACAACAACTATGAGTTGCTCTATGGTGACACTACGAACCCGAAACCTGTATACGACAAGGAAGGAAAAATTGAAAACTGGGAACTGGAACATAGCGGACTGGAAGCCAAGTGGGGACGAGGAGGCTTTGGAAACCTCTGGACCATATATATATGGGCAATCCAGGAATATGACGGCAATATGTATGTAGGTACGATGGACCTGTCTAACCTTGCCGATGCTGCAGTGTCGAACCTCGTGGGCGACGCAAGCTTTGCCACACTGTCGAAACTGCTCACCGGCCTTGACGCGAATGACGAGGGCTTTGAACTTCTGCGCATGACCGACGAGGAAGAGGCTCCGAAATACATCACCGAGAACGGCTTCAACAATGCACAGCAGTATGGCGTAAGAAATCTTGAGGTTCTTGACGGCAGACTGATGCTTGGTTCTGCATCGATGTCGAGCCTCAAGTCAAATGGCGGATGGCACGTGTTCAGTATTACCGACGACAAGAATTCTGCCTCTGTCAGCCAGAGCATGATAAAGAAGCCGGGCATAATAATGGAGCGCAACGCCGGATACATAAACCTTGCCACCGTGGGTGGCGAGAGGATTACCGCCATTGAGGTATACGATGCTGCCGGCCGCAGAATCAACTCTGCCCGTCCTGACAGTCATCTGGCTTCTATTCCATTGCAGAATGTCAAAGGTGTCAATATCATCAAGGTTACTTCTGAAAAAGGGGAATGGGAGATCAAAGCCGGTTTATAACCTCCTGACTGACAAAAGAGATCTTATAAAAAACGAAAGACTGCAAGCAGTCATAAAATCCCCAAACGGTCATTAGATCGTTTGGGGATTATCATTATTGAATGTCTGATAATCAACAAAACACTACATCAAACAAAAAAGCCCCCACGCAATGTGAGGGCCCCCATGATACATTATTGCCTCACGGCAAAAACTAACAGGTTATTATGAAGAATGTTTGGATTGTCTTTATCCATGTCTGACGCCGGACGGCAGCAGGACTGTAGTCTGCTGACGCTATGGCAGAAAAGCAATCTGTCCGTCGGGGCGTCATTGCTTCTGGATTCCAGCTTTCGCCTTGATGCTGTCGGCAACGGCAGGACCGTTGTTTTCCCATGTGTTGCACGGGCCGTTGGCATTCTTGAGGAATTTCTCTGCCGGAGTCCAGTTGTTCCTCACGGTGATGCAGGATGATCCCTCGTCGGTGTAGAGATAGAACCAGTGGTTGGGATCGTGGGCATAGCCGGGAGTATAGATGTCTCTCACCACATTGCCCTCTATCAGCGTGTGGGGCTGCGAACCGAGGGTGTAGATGCCTGCCGTGTCGTACATGTGCTTGGCGTAGTGGTGGATGAGGTTGCCGCTGATGAGATTGTTTGCCATGGAGCACGGCTGCTGGTTCCATCCCCACCCCATACTGATGCCGGTGTATGAGATTTCGGAAATCTCGTTGTGCAGGATTCTGATGTCGCGCACGAATCCGGCTCCGATTCCCACGCATCCCCAGTCCTCGTTGGTCACGTCGGTGATGAGGTTGTTGTCGATTGTCAGTCCGGTGCAGATAATGCGCGAGTCTGAAGGATTGTATGGCAGATGTGCCTCATGGGTGTCGGGACCGAAGCTGCCTGCCAATATGCCGTTGCCGCCGATGTCTCGGACGGTGCAGTGGCTGATGTTTCCGCCCTTGGTATATTCATGGAATTCCACTCCCGTAGAGGCGCAATGCTCGAAGGTGCAGCGGAGGAAGTCCACGTCTTCGGCACAGTCCACGCTGACGGCTGCCGCCGGACGGCCTACCCATCCCTGGTTGTCGAGCTTATGGTCGCCGTTGGGGCGTATCATCTTTGGTCTCAGCTTATATGCCTCAGTCATATACATGCCTGCCTGGAGCGGGGCATGACCGCTGACGGATGGTCTCATCCATGTGGCATGGCTGAAGGTGACGCCTTCGAAGGTGACGTCACGCACGGGATTGTCGGGTGTGCCGCATACGCGGAGCAGGGTCTCCACGGCTGGAGCCTCAACATCTGCCGTCGCCATATTCTCGCCCTTGAGCGGGATATAGTATACTTTCTGTTCCCTGGCATCGAGATACCACTCTCCGGGAGTGTCGAGCAGCGCCTTGTCGTTGGTGAGATAGAAGGCGGAGTTGTGGCCGTCGGTTGTCACCATCGGCGATGGCCAGGGGTGCATGAAATGGATGTGGCTCTCGGGCTGGTGGAAGGTGACGGCGGCGCTGTCGCCTTGTATTCTGACACTCTTGATGCGCAGGTTTGCCACACACCACATCTCGTGTATCACCATCTCGGCATGACGGGCATGGAGTATCTTTCTGACGGCTGCCGCCGGAACATAGAGTGTCTCGTTCTTCTTGTCGATGCTTCTGATGCGATACATGTTCTCGAAATCGCTCACATCTCTGGCTCTCACTGCCTTCCTGCCGTTTATCCACAACTGGCGGAACTCCAGCGGACGGCCGTTAAACTCGGGCACATCGGCAACGTATGCCTTGCCCTGCTTCTTCCATCCCTTTATCTGCACTCCGCCGCTCACTACAGCATTGCCGTCGGCTATGATGCGTGTGCCGCTGTCTTCGGGCCTTACCGTGACGGTCTGGTTCAACCGGTAGGTGCCTGCCTGGAGGCGGATGGTCACGTCTTTGGCTCCCTCCATGCGGCGCGCCTCTCTTGCCTGCTGCAGTGCCTGCTCTATGGCGTAGGGTCCTGGCTTCACCACAATGTCGGTGGCGAAGGCTATATTACTGATGATTGCCGAAAGGATTACGGCTATTGATCTGATATTCATTTTTTTATTGTTTGTTACTCCGTTTATGGAGGACCTATTTAGGTTAAACTCAAATCGTGCCAGAGGTAAAAGTAACCAGTCCTAAGGTATCAGTCCCTCCCCTACGGGGGAGGTTAGGTGGGGGCTGATGTCTGAAGATTTGTTTCACATCATGACTAATTAATCTGCCAATGATTGCAGCCCCCTCTCGTTCTCCCCCGAAGGGGAGATGCCGATTACTCTGCTTCTGTCAAGGATTGTCGAATTAAACCGATGGCTGTCAAACAGTCAAGTGTACCAGTCCCTCCCCTACGGGGGAGGTTAGGTGGGGGCTGATGTCTGAAGATTTGTTTCACATCATGACTAATTAATCTGCCAATGATTGCAGCCCCCTCTCGTTCTCCCCCGAAGGGGAGATGCCGATTACTCTGCTTCTGTCAAGGACTAATGACAATAGGTCACTCCGCTTCTGTCAAGGACTGTCGAATTAAACCGATGGCTGTCAAACAGTCAAGTGTACCAGTCCCTCCCCTACGGGGGAGGTTAGGTGGGGGCTGATGTCTGAAGATTTGTTTCACATCATGACTAATTAATCTGCCAATGATTGCAGCCCCCTCTCGTTCTCCCCCGAAGGGGAGATGCCGATTACTCTGCTTCTGTCAAGGACTAATGACAATAGATCACTCCGCTTTGTCAAGGACTGTCGAAATAAACAGATGGCTGTCAAACAGTCAAGGGTACCAGTCCCTCCCCTACGGGGGAGGTCAGGTGGGGGCTGGAAGTCAGCAGTTTTGACATATCAAGACAGATTACTCAATCCAGCGATGCCGGAATCCATACTGTCATCTCGCTCTTTCCTCTGTTGCCCCAGGCATAGTATGGGATGAAGCGCACGGTCTGTGTATGCTTCTTTGCCGTTGCCTCGCGATAGAGCTGTCCCTTCCACGACGGCTCGCTGCGGTTTATCACTTCTGCCTCAAGTGCCTTCACGCGGCTGCCGTCGATGGTCATGTCAACGGGAGTGAACTTGGCGTTGAGCGGAATGGCGATGTCGTCGATTCGCGCACCGCCCAGGTCGTTGCTCTCAAGACAGTATACTATAGGTCCGCGCTGCACGGCTACCTGTCCGCGGCTCTCCTCCACGAGTGGGTTTGCCTCTATCAGACGTGTACGCATCGGCATGCTGAGTGTCACCACATCGCCTTTCTTCCATGTGCGTGTCACTGTGGCGTAGGTGCCGGCGGTTGCCTCGATGGTCTGCTGAGCGCCGTTCACGAGTATTGTGGCTCCCTCGGTACACCAGTCCGGCACACGGAGCCGTATCCCGAACTCCTTCTTTCCCTTCAGCTTGTCGATGGTCAGCTCCACGGTGCCGTCCCACGGATAGTCGGTGGTCTGCGAGATGGCGATATCGCCGATGCCGTCGATGCGGGTGTTGAGGGCGTTGTCGCCGTAGAGGTTCACGTATATCTCGTTCTTGCCGATGGAATAGGCATAGTCTTGTGCCTCGCAGAGGGTGCGCAACGTGTTAGGCGGACAGCAGAAGCAGCTGATATACTCGGTGCGCTCCTTGGGCCAGCGCAGCTTGTATGGCAGGTCTGCCGAGATGCGCATGGGGTTGGTATAGAAATATTTCTTTCCGTCGAGACTGATGCCGGGCAGTATACTGTTGTATAGGCAGTTCTCCACCACATCGGTGTATTTGGCATCTCCCGTGGCTGCAAACATGCGCCAGTTGAAGAAGAGGTTTCCGATGTTGGCGCATGTCTCGTTGTGTGCCGTGGAGTGTGGCAGCTGGTAGGGGCGGCCATAGCTCTGGTGCACTTTCTGCACGTTGTCGGGCTTATAGTCGGTACCGTCGGGCGAAGTGCCGTCGTAGAGTGCTCCGCAGGCTCCGGTGATATACATCTTACGTGTCACGATGTCGGTCCAGATGGCGTCGAGGTTCTTCTTCAGCTGTTCTTCGCCGCTCTCCAGATAGAGGTCTGCCACACCGGCATACAGATAGTTTGCCCTCACCGAATGACCCATGGCATTATATTGCTGGCGGAAGGGCACGCGGTCCTGGTTGTCGTCGGTGCCGTTTTCCACCTTGCCTCTTATGTCGATGAGTTTCTCTGATAGTTCCAAATATTTGGGGTCGCCGGTCTCGCGATACATCTCCGTCACCGCCATATAGTGTGACGGGCAGATGGCGTTGCGGGCGAGTTCGTCGGAGGCTCGCTTATAGAAATCATAGAGGAAGTCGGCTGCCTTCACCGCACAGTTGAAGAGCGTGTTCTTGCCCGTGGCTCTCTTGTGCATGATGCCGGCAGTGATGAGATGTCCCAGGTTGTAGGTCTCGAAGTTGAGCCGGTTGCCGAAGGCTCCGTCTTTTCCCGTTCCCACCTTTGTTCCGATGGTCTCATTCTCCTTCGCCTCCTCCTTGGCGCTCTGCTGCCTGTTCATCTCGGCTATGATGACTGGAGTGTGGAGGTATCCGTCGGGGCGCTGCGACTTCTGGATGAGTTCCACGAAGCGGTCGATTATCTTGCCTACTTCCGGGTCTTTGTTCACGGCATATACCGCCGTCAGTGCCTCAAGCCATTTATACATGTCACCGTCGTGGAATGGTGGTCCGTGGCGCTTTCCCTTTTTCTCTCCGGCTGCTATGAGGAAGTTGTTCCAACCGTGTCCCGTGTCAGACTTCCATGTCTCCCACATGCTCTGCACTGATGTGCCGCTGAACACTCCGAAGCGCTCGCCCCAGAATCCGCCGGTCCATCTCACGGCGCTGAGCGGTGTTGACGACACCACGGCGTATTTGCTCTTGCCGGTGTCGGTGATGCCGTTTTTCTGTGCTGCCGACGGCAGGACTGCCATAGACAGTGCTGCCATCAGTCCTAATCCTCTGAGAGGAATGATACTGTGTATTATCTTTTTTGCCATTTGTATTCTTGGTGTTTAACCCAAATCGGTAATTAGGACGTTTAATGTATCTTTTTTCTGACTACTTGCAGGGTTATTACAACGTTCCGCCTCTTGCCTTCACTCTCTTTGCCCACTGCTCGCGCTCCTTGGTGAGGTTGTAGCCGCGCTTGGAGAGCCAGTTGTTAATCCTGCCCTTGTATTTGCCGAATGCCTCATGCTTCTTCTTGGAGCTCTCGGCATCGATGGCAAACTCGCGGCCCTCCTTGAGCCAGGCGAGAATCTGCACCTTCTCTTCTTCCGTCAGCGTGGGTATCATGTCGCACTGCGCCGTGTATGTCACGTTCACTACATTGTATGTCAGCACGTCCTTCACGGTCTCCACCTCTGCATCGGTGAGATATACCGAAAGGTCGGCGATGAATCCGAAATGACTCTTGTAGAGCTTCTGGTCTTTCAACATCTCAGCATATTCCATCTTCTCTTTCTTGGCGTCGCCGGTAAGGGTCTTTGCCACTGCCTTGATGCTGTCGCGCTCTGAATATATGTCGTTGAGCTTGAAATAGCGGTTTGCCACGATGTTGAGCACCTGCGTACCCTTCTCCGTACCGGTGATCTTCAGTGCGTCGGTCACCTTCTGCGAACGCTGCATGATTGTCTCCACATACTTAGGGTCGCGACCTGCTGAATCGAGGTCTACTGCACTGGCGGTGAGGGTGCCCCAGACCATTAGTGCGGCTGCCATGACGAATAATTTCTTCATATTTTTATATATGTGTGCTTAGTTGATTATATGTATAATGTGTACTTATCTATAAGCCCTTATCTGCCGGTTTTCTCCTTGCCGAATATTTCCTTTAGATATCTCACGTTCTCTCCATAGTTCTTCTTCACGTTGCGCACGTCGGTCACGTCGCGGCTCCTCTCCACGAAAAGCCATCCCGACCATCCCATCTTGTCGAGCGTACGCTTCACTGCCGGCATGTCTATCGCCTTGTCGTGGCGGAGCCACACTCCGTCGGTGTTGCTGGCATGAATGGCGCAGATGTTGCCGCTGCCGAGCTTGCGCAGGTCTTTGCTGATGTCGCGGCTGTGCTCCACGGCGGTCTGCAGCTTATAGAATATCTTTATGCCCTTTGAACCGATTTCCCGCAGCAGACGCTTGTTGCCCTTGGCGTCGAGCGGTGTGTCGATGCCTATCACCTTGCCGCGGCGGTGTGCCATCTCGCCTGCCTCATGCAGACGCTCCACTATCTCGCGGCGCAGCGGCAGAGAGTCGGTCCAGTTGTTGCCGCATCCGCCAAGGGGCAGGAATGCCACGGTGGCATCCATCACGTCCATCGTGTTGAGACAGTCTTCCACGAGCCAGCGCCACGATTTCTTCCGGGCGAAGCTCTGACCATAGAAGCCCGACATTGCCACTGCTCCCACCTCTATGCCGAGACTGTCGGCGGTGTGGCGGAATTTCCTTGCCATCTCCGGCTGGCGCATCTTGTTGTCGAAGGAGTCGCGCTTGCCGAGTCCACCCATGTCCATCTCCAGTCCGTCGCAGCCCAGCTCTTTGGCGAGCTTGAACTCTCCGAGCTTCTGGCGCTTCAGCACCATCCAGTCGCACACTCCCACCCGATAGCGGTTTTGTGCCATAGCGACATCGGGCAGCATCATCGAAAACAACACGATGATAAGGGACAAATATTTCTTTATATCTCTCTTTTGCAACATACGGTTATTTTTTAGTTGACGAGTTAACGAGTGGACAAGTTGACGAGCCGACAAGGATGTCATCTGACCACCGACAATTTGCCCACCGTATCATATAGACGGACAAAGGGGGAATTTGTAACTTGGTGATGGGATTATTTCCTGTTTCCACCCAAATCGCTTTCTATGTTAATATCCAAATGTTTTGACCATTATTTTCAATTTATGCTG
>ERZ791617.313-NODE-313-length-34978-cov-12.0192_pt1 | contig 34978 bp, 35 predicted proteins | sample MGYA00510272_ERZ791617 | MGnify/ENA primary metagenome ERZ791617 (study PRJEB30046, sample SAMN00715200) | human gut metagenome | study: EMG produced TPA metagenomics assembly of the A metagenome-wide association study of gut microbiota in type 2...
TTGATGCACTTGATTGGATAATCCTTGTCGCTTACTTTGTGGTGCTCATTGCCATAGGAATGTGGGCAAGCTCTAAGGCAAAGAAAAGCGGAAACATGTTTCTTGCCAGCCGCTCTCTGCGCTGGCACCACATCGGTTTCTCCATGTGGGGCACCAATGTCGGTCCGTCGATGCTCATCGCATCAGCCAGTGCCGGTTTCTCCACCGGCATCGTGTCTGGCAACTACGCATGGTACGCCTTCGTCTTCATCGCCCTGCTCGCCTTCGTGTTCGCTCCACGATATCTTGGCACCGGCATCTCCACGCTGCCGGAGTTTATGGGACTGCGTTTCGGCGACTCCACACGCAATATCCTGGCATGGTATACCATAGTGACGATACTCATCTCTTGGCTTGCCCTCACGCTCTTTGCCGGAGGAATCATAATCCGCCAGGTGTTCGGCATGCCGATGTGGCTCTCGGCAATGCTGCTTCTCGCCATATCAGCGTTTTTCACTATGCTCGGCGGACTGAAAGCCGTGGCATATACCAACGTTTATCAGATGGTGCTGCTCATCATAGTGTCGGCAACGCTTACGGTAGTGGGAATATGGAAGCTGGGCGGCGAGTCTTTCTCTCATGGCATAGCGGTGCTTGCCAATCCCGATGTGGTGCCGTCAGACTATTGGAACCTCTTCCGTCCTAATACCGACCCCGGTTATCCGTGGCTGCCTATCATCCTCGGCTATCCCATCATGGGTGTGTGGTTCTGGTGTACCGACCAGTCTATGGTGCAGCCGGTGCTTGCAGCGCGCAACCTGAGCGAAGGACAGCGGGGAGCCAATTTCACCGGCTGGCTGAAGATTCTGGATGTAGCGATATACATCCTTCCCGGAGTGGTATGCTTCGCCATGGTCAAGACAGGGTTCTTCGGCAACGTGCAGGTAAATGCCGATGATGCCTATTTAAAGCTTGTCTATGAGCTTTTCCCTGCCGGTATGGTGGGATTGGTGCTCGCCGTGCTTACGGCGGCTCTGATAAGTACTATCGGCTCTGCCCTGAATGCCTTGAGTACGGTGTTCACCATGGACATTTATGTGAAGAACATCCGTCCGAAGGCATCTCCCGAAGAAATCCGCAAGACGGGACGTGTCGTTACCGTTCTCGGTGCCTTGGTGTCTATCGTCATCACGGTTGCCGTAGACGGCATCAAGGGTATGGACCTGTTCAATGTGTTCCAGTCTGTGCTCAGCTTCATCGCTCCGCCGATGGCGGCAGTGTTCCTGATGGGAGTGTTCTGGAAGCGCTGCACTACACTTGCCGCCAACATGACGCTGACGTTCGGCACGGTGCTCAGCATCGGCACAGGAATACTCTATCTTTGGGTGATACCGGGATTTTCTGAGATGGTGCATTTCATGCTCCTCTCGTTCTTCATCTTCGTCGGTCTGGTAGCGATGATGATAGTGGTAAGTCTGTATGACATGAATGCCAACGAGAAACACGTCATCGTGGCTGTGAATGAAAAACCGGCAAGGAGTGTCATCATAGCATGGGTGTCGCTTGCCGTGGTGATGATAGCCCTCTATGTGTTTTTCAACGGCAACTGACAATACTGTAGCACGGAATATATAAGATAGGATTATAACAATATTAAAAGAATATCTTTGTTTTCAGGATAACTTTGCTTGTTCGGACAACTTTTATGGATGAAAAGCATAAAATATTCAGACTGAAAGAATATTTAGTATCCACCCTTATGTCGTTGGGGTTTGAAGCAGTTTACGAGCAAGGAAGCCACGGTAAAGGCAGTTCCTACCCCCACCACACCTGTCCACCCGTAATGCTGCCAAGACAGACCGGAAACGAATGTACCGGCAGAACCACCCAAAAAGTAAATGGTCATATAAACGGTATTGATACGATTGATGGCAGATGCGTCAAGGGCGACTACGCTGGTCTGATTCGACAAATGGACGCATTGCATACCGACATCAATCAGTAAGATAGCAATTATTATCCACAAATAGCTGTCATTCCCCCAAAATGCCAGTATCCATGCGGCCAACACTACGCATCCTCCGGCAATAGAGAAGAACCTCGCACCGTACTTTTGGACGTAGCCGCTGATGAAAACCACCGTGGATGCACCTGCCAGTCCACACAAACCGAGTGCTCCGATAATGTCGTCGCTAGCAAAAAAAGGTTCCTGTTTCATCCGAAAAGCAAGGCAACTCCACAAAGCGAAGAACGAGCCATAAGCCAATGCCGCCCTCAGCGATGCGATACGCAAGTACGGGTATTGGGAGAGCAGGCGCAACAAAGATTTCATCAACCCTGCATAACTTTCTTGCGAACAGGTAGACAGCGCGGGTAGCATCTTGTGAATCATCAGGAAGCATCCGAGCATAAACAAGCAAGCTACAAAATAGACGGAACGCCATCCCCATACGTCAGCCAGAACGCCACTGAATACCCGTGAACCAAGAATACCTACGAGCAGGCAAGATTGTATAATCCCTACGTTGCGCACCTTGTGCGCAGGGGGTGAATAGTAAGATACTAATGGAATGAAAAATTGCGGCATAACCGAAGATGCGCCGGCAAGCAATGATGCGCCCCACACCCAATAGATGTTCGGGGCAAGGGCTATGGCAAGCAAGGCGCATGAAGATATGATATAATTGGTCAATATCAGCTTCTTTCGTGAGACCAAATCACCAAGCGGGATGACAAACACCAGTCCAGTCACATAGCCTATCTGTGTCAATGTCGCTACCATGCTAGCAGAAAAGTCGTTTACCGCGAAATCTTTTGCCATGCTACCTAGCAAAGGTTGGTTGTAGTAGCAGTTGGCAACGGAAAGTCCGGTAGCAACTGCCAGCAGAGCCAGCAGAGGTACCGGAATGCCTTGGTTCTCTCTTAATTCATACTTCATTTGTCGCCTTCTTTCAGTATGACACGACTTTCAATCCTATCAAGGATGCAATGAGCGCGAAGAGGAAGAAAAGCCGGATGGGAGTGGCAGGTTCCTTGAAAACGAATATCCCAATCAAAACCGTACCAACCGCTCCGATTCCCGTCCAAATGGCGTATGCAGTTCCCAAAGGCAAAGTCTGTACCGCTTTGGCAAGCAAAGTCATGCTCAGCACGGTAGAGGCAAGGAAACCGCTTCCCCACAAATAAAATCCAACTCCTGATGCCGCTCTCGCTTTCCCTAAACAGAATGTGAGGCTCACCTCAAACAATCCTGCCAATAATAAGATTATCCAATTCATACCTATGATTTATTAAATTCGGGCGCAAAAATAAACAAACAATCCCTAATAGCTTTTTGCATTTGGCAAAAACGGACTTTTCATTTGACAAAAACATCTGTTTATTTTCGTTTCCGTATGCTATTTTATAATTTTACACACTAACAACAGCAATGAACTATGGATATAAAGGAAATCATCAACCAAAGATACGCCATGCCGGACGCATCTTTGGACAGGTTGCAACAATGCCTGACTGAAGTCTCATATCCCAAAGGATTCCGAGTATTGGAATGCGGCAAGGTGGAGAAAGACATCTTTTTCATTAAACAAGGCATTGTCCGTGCCTATACTTCGGTGGATGGGAAAGAAATTACTTTTTGGGTCGGCAAAGAGGGAGCGACCCTTGTTTCTATGAAAGGCTATGTAAATGACGAGCCGGGATATGAAACGATGGAATTGATGGAAGATTCCGACTTATATGTATTGAAAAGGAAAAAATTGAAAGAGTTGTTTTCGGAAGACTTGCACATCGCCAATTGGGGACGGCGTTATGCGGAGATGGAACTGCTTGCCACTGAGGAACGGCTGATTTCTATGTTGTCCGCTATCGCTTCGCAACGGTATAAGGAGCTATTGGAAAAAGAACCAGATTTGTTACAGCGATTGCCGTTGGGAAGTATCGCCACCTATTTAGGCGTAACGCAGACAAGTCTGAGCCGGATTAGGGCAAAAATCACACGGCCGTAATACTGGTCGATAAACTCCGGGAACGAACCTGCAGTAAATTGGAACTTTTTTCCAACTGCTGGGGATGAAATACATATTTGTGCACAATAACCACGAACAAATTCTGCTTGAACGGGAAATAATACACCAATCCGGCTTTTTCCAGGCCGCAGACTTTGGCTATTTCCATCTGGGTTGGTTCACCACGTTTACAATAGCGTCCCATTTGGGTGAAATTTACTTTTCTGGGTATTACCATCAAAAGAAATAGCATCTCAATGATGTTTGATTGGATACTTTTGTTTAACTTCGCCCCACCACAGAATAAAAATGCTGCTTTGCAGAGCTCCATATAACGAAAAATTTAACCCCAATCGGTTATTAGGGCTTGCGTATAAAGAATGTTGGTTTTATGACGGTTGGATGCCAACCCCATAAAACCAACATTCTGCTTTTGTTACCCTCACCCAATAAGACCCGGTTCGGGATTTAGTGCCAAAATACTTATTCGTCCACCAGCACCACGGTGACTCCGCGGGCTGCCTGTGCTCCTATGACAAGAGCCTGCTCGATGTCGGCAGTCTTTGACGGTCCGCTGATGAACGTTCCGAAATTGTACCGGTCATCCATCCCGATGCGGTCATAGGCATCGTGCATGTTGTTGACGATGTTCTTCCTGTCGAGCACTATTACGAGATACTCGGATATGAACAGCAATGCTTTCTCCTTCATCGTCTGCGGAATCCATATACAGCCGTTCTCGGCAACTCCCACCGTGCCTTGCACAATGGCTACATCGGTGCCGTTCAGGTCGTTTGCCTCTGCCACGGTATCCGGATTACGAAGTTCTAAGGCTGTGGAATCATTGCCGCCTTTCAGCCCCTCCAGCGTTATTCCCTTTAGATTAGAGCAGAACACCTTAGCGTCAGGATAAGCTCTGCGCACCAGTTCATTGAGGTCGGCATCCTTCCGGATTTCGTTGATGACATGGCCGCCTACCGTCTCGGTCATCCTGACGAACTGTCCAAAGGTGTCTTCGTATTCGATGCCTTTTATCTCCTCCTTTGGCATATCGTATTGAAAGTGCGTGTTCTGGCGCAACTTATTCAAAAAATCTTCTTTCTTCATACTTTCTTTCAAATGAATCCTTCTTTTACTTCACTTTTCCTTCCTTCCACAGTTCATGGAATGATTTCTTTGCGAATTCAGGCATGGCGTGTCCGATGCCCCATGCGTTGATGTTGCCGATGTTGGTGAGGCAGTCAGGAACGTAGTTGGCGAGCGGAGCGAATTTCAAGGCTGTGGTGTAGAGGGCAGGGCGGTCGAACAGATATTCCATACCTGCCGACATCGCCTTCTTCAGTTTGTCGGCTTTTCCCAGTTTCTCCAGACTCTGTCGCCATACGTATATCTGCGAGCCAGGTCCTACCTTCGACGGGCATACATTGTCGCAAGAGAGACAGAGAGTGCAAGCCGAAACGTTGTCGCTGTATTTCCGTGGGTCGCGCAGCATGCCGAGGTTCACACCCACAGGACCAGGGATGAAATACGTGTAGCTGTATCCTCCCGAACGGCGGTATACCGGACATGTGTTGATGCAGGCACCGCAGCGCATACATTTCAGCGTCTGCCAGTGTTCGGTGTCAGCCAACATGTCGCTCCTGCCGTTGTCCACGAGCACCACGTGCATCTCTCCTCCGGGACGTGCCTGGCGGAAGTGTGATGTGAAGGCTGTGGTGGGCTGTCCTGTGGCGCTGCGGCAGAGCAAGCGCTGGAATACGGCAAGCGACTTGTAGTCGGGCACCAGTTTCTCGATGCCCATAGCCACGATATGCAGCTTGGGCATAGATGTTGTCATGTCGGCATTGCCCTCGTTGGTGCATACCACGCAGTCGCCGGTGGCAGCCACGCCGAAGTTGCATCCCGTCATGCCGGCACCAGCCTGCATGAACTGGTCGCGCAGATGCAGACGGGCGCAATGGGTGAGATAAGTAGGGTCGTAGTTTCCTTTCTCCTTCGATATTCCCTTCTCCTCGAACATCCTGCCCACTTCCTCGCGTTTGAGGTGGATGGCAGGCATCACGATATGGCTCGGTTTCTGATGCAGGAGCTGGATGATACGCTCGCCGAGGTCGGTCTCCACCACATCGATGCCGTGCTGTTCCAGATAGGGGTTCATTTCGCACTCTTCGGTGAGCATCGACTTAGACTTCACCATCTTCGTCACACCGTGGCTCTGCAGAATGGAAAGTACTGTCTCGTTGAACTCCGTGGCATCCTTCGCCCAATGCACCTTCACTCCGCGGCTCTCCAGAGAGTCGGAGAACTGCTCCAGATAATCCGCCAGATGGGTGATGGTGTGCTTCTTTATCTGCGAGGCATGCTCGCGCAGGTCTTCCCACTCCGGCAGTTGCTGTGCCATCTTGTCGCGCTTCTCTCTCACCGACCAGAAGGTGGCGTCGTGCCAACTGGTCTTCTCTGCATCCGCCACAAAGCGGGCGGCTCTCTTGGAATGTATTGTGCTCATAACCCTGCTGCTAATATCTGGACTACGTGAATGAATTTGATAGGCATCTTCTCTTTCTTGGCGATGCCAGCCATGTGCATGAGACACGAAGAGTCTGGCCCCGTCACGTATTCCGCCCCGGTGGCGATGTGCCTCTTTATCTTCTCTTCTCCCATACGTGTGGAAACGGCTGGCTCCTCGATGGAGAACATGCCGCCGAAGCCGCAGCACTCGTCCTTTCTCTCCGGCTCATGGATGGTGATGCCGTCGACGAGCTGCAAGAGGTCGATGATCTTGTTGAATGGCTTGACGTTGCACTCCGAGGGCGACGACAGGTTCAGCTCTCTCACTCCGTGGCAGCTGTTATGCACGCTGACAGGGTGGGGGAACTTTCCCGGCACCTCCTTCACCTTCAGCACGTCGTGGAGGAACTCCACTATATCCATGATTTTGCCTGAAGAGACACACTCGTGCTTGCCTTTCAGAATTTTGGGATAATAGACTTTCACGTATGCGGCGCACGATGCTGAAGGGGCGACGATGTAGTCATAGTCTTTGAAAAGTTCATCAAAAGACTCAATCACTTTCATCGACTTGTCCTGGAAACCGGCGTTTGCCATCGGTTGTCCACAGCATGTCTGCCGTTCAGGATACTCCACGTCAAGTCCGTAGTGCTTGAGCAACTTGTATGTGGCTACACCAGCCTCTGGATACAGGGCGTCCACATAGCAGGGGACGAATAATCCTACTCTCATAATGGTTGTGTTGTTAATGTTAACCCGTAGGCGGAATTGTTTTTAGATGATTATATATTTGTCGAGTCCGTTACTCCGTTGATTCATAGGGATTTAGTGGCGTATATGCCATCCCGTGTCAGTCAGCGTTCGTAAGACTCTTATACAAAATTCTATAAAATACTTGAGATACACAAGAATTTTCCGTGAAATGTTATCAAGACACAACGAAAAATCCGGGAATGACAATATGTTTTTTCCTGAAGAAAAGTGTCAAAGTATCATTTTCGGGGGCGCTGGATGTATCTAAAGTGCATCAGACGAACGAGTTAGGGGTAATGACACTTTTCTGGATTCTTTACAGAAAAGTGTCATAGAAGTATCATAAAGTATCATCGGAGCTATTGTGCTGTCTGGTAAGACTTTTGCAAGCCACATAAAAGTACAGTCATTTCTCTGGTTGGTCTTTGTTTCCAAATAGCCGACTCACAATCATCGGCAAGGATAACAAAAATTACAAGAATTGGGCACGGTGCTTGCCCATGTGGGGCAACGTGCTTTCTCACTTGGGGCACGGTGCTTGCCCCAAGTGGGCACGATCTGTGTCCAAACCGTGCCCAAAGTATTCATGAAATGACAACGTAGGTAAAGGGGATGCAAAGGCGTCTTATAAAAGACAAAAGACTGCAAGCAGTTTAAAATATCACATAAAACGGCCTAATGGTCGATTGGGGTTTATGTAAGTTGCGCTGATGACTACATTCTAAACCAATGTTTTGGAGGCTGTAAAATGACTTAAACCCAAAACGGTCATTAGGCCGTTTATTGTATTTTATATTTACTGCTTGCAGTCTTTTGTTTTTTATAAGGCGTCTTTTGCTTGTTTTTAATTCGTAATAGCTCGCTATTACTCATTAAAAGCCAAACAAAATCCACTCTTCTAAAAGAACAAAATCCAGGCAAGCCCTAATGACCGATTTGGGTTAAATGGTCTTGTCAAAGTCGTCGAGAGCCTTGAAGAAGGCGTCGATGTTCTCCATCGGAGTGTGTGGCGGAGTGTCGCAGCCGCTGGAGAGAACGAAGTTGGGATACTGCTTCATTTCCTGCAGCAGTCGTGTCGTCGTCTCGTACATCTGTTCCGGTGTGCCCTCCTTGAACACCGATACGGGGTCGATGTTTCCCATGGCGAGAGCCGTCGGCGGCACATCCTTTATCACCTGCCGCATGTCGCACTTGTTGCCGAAATGGTAGGCTGCCGCTCCTGTAGCCACCATCGCCTTTGTGCAGTGGCCAGTGTTGCCGCAGTTGTGCAATACGATGCTGAAGGAGTCGTCCTGCACCTGTCCTACGATATATCTGATGTAGTCGGAAGAGAAACGCTTGCAGTCGTCGTCGGACATCAGTCCTGCCGCCGGTTCTGCCATCACCACTCCGTCGACGCCCGTCATCTTCAGCGCCTTGCAGTATTTCAGTATGAACTCCGTGCATTTTGCCAGCAGCGTGTGGGCAGCGTCGGGGTTCTGGTATATCAGCACCATTATTTCCGACATGTCGTAGAGTCTGCCGGCGAGCGAGAACGGACCGATACATCCGCCCAGCACCGGACGGTCGTTGATAGCCCTTGCCGAGAGCAGGTTCGCCTTGAGATATTCAGGCACTCTGGCAGCCTTCAGCGACGGCACCTTGAGAGCCTTTATGTCATCGGCATCGTTCAGCAGATGGCCGATAACGGCAGGCACGGCATCCTCGGTGAAGTGTACGTCCGCTCCGAAAGCCTCTGCCTCCACTGTGAGGTCCATGATTACGGTGGCAGCTGCCGTAGGGTATCTGCCGGCGAGAGCCTTGATAGCCTCGAAGTGGGTCTGTCCGTCGCAGCAAGCCTCCCTCACGCTCTTCCCCGTCAGTTCTATGCCGGGATGCGTCATCACGGGCACGGCGACGGTCTTATGATTCTGGATAACGCCCGTTATCCATTCTTTCATGGAAATGTTCATAATATTGTGGTCTCCTTTTTATATACGTTTCTCAATATCATGACGCGTATTTGCATGAAGTGTAATCATTGCCCCCGAATAGGCATTATGAGCTATCCGGGGTTGCCCCGAATAGATAACAGAATTCGGGTTTATTTTCTCTGTTCTTCGAGGATTCCCATCAGTTCGTCCATCGTGTTTGCACGTAGCATGGCGATGCGGGTCTGGCGGAAGTTTGGTATTCCCTTGAATATCGGACTTGCGGCGAGGTGGCGCCTTGTGTGCAGTATGCCGCGGTATTCGTCGATGCGTTCCACATTGATGTGCAGCTGCTCTTCGAGCACGTCGAGCATCCAGTTGAACGTCATCTCGGGGGCAGCCTCCTTGCCGTCGAGATAGTCACGTATCTCCTTGAATATCCATGGCCGTCCGAAGGTGGCTCGCCCTATCATCACGGCGTCAACGCCATATTCCTCGAAAGCCCGTTTCGTTTCCTCCGGCGAGGTGATGTCGCCGTTGCCGATGATGGGGATGTTGATTCGCGGGTTCTTCTTCACTTCGCCTATCAGCGTCCAGTCGGCAGAACCTGTATACATCTGTGCCCTCGTCCTTCCGTGTATGGTGAGAGCCTGTATGCCGCAGTCCTGCAGCTGTTCGGCGAGGTCGCAGATGATGAGGTTGTCGTTGCTCCATCCCAGTCGCGTCTTCACCGTGACGGGAGTGCTTACCGCCTTCACCACGTTTTTCGTGATGTCGAGCAGCAGCGGCACGTTCTGCAGCATGCCGGCTCCGGCACCTTTTCCAGCTACCTTCTTCACGGGGCAGCCGAAGTTGATGTCTATCACGTCGGGATGAGCCTGGTCTTCCACAATCTTTGCCGCCTCTACCATCGACTCCACGTCGCGTCCGTAAATCTGAATGCCCACGGGGCGCTCCTCATCGCTGATGGTGAGTTTGTTGACGGTGCTTTTCACCGATCTTACGAGAGCCTCTGCGCTCACGAACTCGGTGTATACCATAGATGCCCCGTATCTCTTGCATAGCATACGGAATCCGATGTCGGTTACGTCTTCCATCGGTGCGAGAAACAGAGGGTGATCTCCAAATTGTATGTTTCCTATTTTCATTGTCTACTTGTCTACTTTACTCCTTGTCTACTTTACTCCTTGTCTACTTTACTCCTTGTCAACTCGTTAACTCGTCAACTAATCAAATGATACATTCCTCCAGCCAGTGCCTTTACCATTCCCTTCATCTCCAGTTCGAAGAGCAGGGCGGTGAGCCTGTTTATCGGTAATCCTGTGGATGCCGTAAGCACATTCGTCTGCTGGTCGTTGTTCTTGGCGAGAGCGTCGATTATTGTCTTTGCGTCGCCTTCCACTTCGGGGAAGAGACTCCTCTCTATACCGTTCTTCTGGGCTGTGGCGAGCTGTGCGTCAGTCTCCCATCCCATGTCGCTGACGAATGATTCCGCCGATATTACCATCTGTGCTGACCGGTTGCGGATAATCTTGTTGCATCCTTCAGAGAGGCTGTCGCCTATTCTGCCGGGGAATGCGAAAACGTCGCGGTTGTATGAGTTTGCCAGCGAGCAAGTGATGAGTCCTCCGCCCTTTGCAGCGCTCTCCACGAGTATGGTGGCGTCTGACATGCCTGCCACGATGCGGTTGCGCCTCACGAAGTTCACTTTGTCGGCATTGGTATTCGTGAAATGCTCCGTAAGTAGTCCACCACATCCCACCATCCTGTCTGCCGTCTCCCTGTGGCGTGGCGGATACAGGTTGTCGAGTCCGTGGGCAAGCACTCCCACAGTGGGTATGCCGTTTTCCAGCGAGTGTCTGTGCGCCATGATGTCCACACCGTATGCCAGTCCGCTGGCAATGAGGATCTCGGGACACAACACCTTGATGTCTGCAATGAACTTGCGTATGCAGTCGTCGGCATACTGTGTGGCGTGGCGTGTTCCCACGATGTTGATCACCCGTTTGGCATTGAGGTCGGCATTGCCTTTATAGAAGAGTACGAGCGGTGCGTCGTTGCATTCTTTCAGCCGCTGCGGATAGTCGTCGTCGGATATCAGCAGTACCTGTATGCCGTGGGCAGCCGCATATTCCAGTTCCTCCTCCGCTCTCTGCTGCAGTGGGGCGATGTCTTTAAGCGAGTTGGCGAGACGCTTCGGACAGTCGGGCACGATGTCGAGTATGTTGTCATGATGGTCGGCAATGTTTGTGAACGAACCTGCCCTGTGGAGCAGTTCCCTCATCGCCGGGATATTGTAGAATCCCATTCTCGACAGCGTCAGGGCATTGAGTCTTTCTTGCTGTGCTGTATCCATCCGAATCGTCTTATTTGTTTATATATTCCTTGAAGGCATCGTCGTATTCGGGACTGTTGGCGAGTCTGCCGTCAACGATGCAGACCAGGTCAATCACTCCCTTGAAGCATATCTTGTTGTCCGACGCACGGTAGATGTCCTGATGGAACACGTATTTTATTCCCTCCTTGGTGAGGTTCAGACGGGAGAAGAACTCGTCGTCGCATCTGAGAGGAGTCTTGAACTGCAGGTTCATCCTTGCCACCACGGCGTCGATTCCTCTTCTGTGCATCTCTGCGAAGCTGAGTCCGCATTTCTGCAAGAACAGGTGTCTTGTGTGTTCGGCGTAGTGCAGGTAGTTGGCGTTGTTTACTATTCCCTCGATGTCGCATTCGTAGTCGCGCACCATCATCTTGGTCTCAAATATATAATTCATATTTGTTATGTTTCTGGTTTCTTATGATTGAAAAATCCCGTATTCATCGATAAAATCAGGTCTCGCTATCTTCTGTCTTTACCTTAAATCAACAGACTTGTAATCTTACAAAAAAGCAAGTCATTGGATAACGCAGAATTATCCGATGCTTGCATCGGTCAGGAAATCCACTTGTCCAAGTGCTGCTGAAAACTTAGATAAAGAATATCTGATATATGGCAAAGGTAAATATAAAAACTGAGATAAACACTCCTTTCGAGGAATTTATTGTGCAGGCAAGGCATTTTGCGGATTTAAAACGGACAAAAGGCATCTTGTAAAAAAGCTCTAAGAGGGACAAATTCGCCAAATATTTCCCTCAATGAGGGACGTTTTAAGCCAAAAGCGTCCCTCATTGAGGGATTTTTCGTATCTTTGCATTGTTATCAAACGTCTACAAGCTATGATAGAATTGAAACTTTATGAATACATGCGCGAATTACTCAAGCAGACACCCACCACATTCGTGCGTTATAAGTATGACGATATCAGTTGGGATAGTCGTTTGGTGGGAATACTTGGTCCGCGAGGCATCGGCAAGTCTACAATGATATTGCAGCGTATAAAGAACACGCCCGAAAACCATAGCCTCTACATCACAGCCGACAACATGTACTTTGCCGACCATAAACTTTACGACCTTGCCGATAAGTTTGTGAAGGAGGGTGGTACGCATCTGTATATCGACGAGGTACACAAGTATAGCGGCTGGAGCAGAGAATTGAAACTGATGTATGATATGCACCCTTCGCTTCACATCGTCTTTACCGGTTCTTCGGTGCTCGATATATATCGTGGCGAGTCCGACCTCAGCCGTCGAGCCTTGCTCTATTTCATGTACGGCTTGTCATTCAGAGAGTATCTGTCTTTCTTCCATGGCATAGAGAGTCCGGTTTACACTCTCGACGACATCCTCAGCAACCGCGCAGTGCTTGATGCCGTAGAACATCCGCTGCCACTCTTCCGCGACTATATGAGTCGTGGCTATTATCCCTTCTCCGTCCAGGGCGATTTCCCGATGCGTATGGAGCAAGTGGTGACGCAGACTATAGAAGTGGACATACCGCAGTATGCCGATATGAAAGCCTCTACAGCCCGTAAGCTGAAGCAGCTGCTTGCCATCCTCTCGCACCTGGCTCCATACAAGCCCGTAGCAGACAGACTGGCGTCGGAGATAGGCGCAAGCAAGAACAGCATACCCGATTATCTGGCTTATCTTGAGAAGTCGGGTATGATAGGACTGTTGCGCGACGACACTTCGGGCATACGCAATCTTGGAAAGATAGAGAAGGTATATATTGACAATCCGAGTCTGATGACGGTTCTTGCCGGTGGTACGCCCGATATAGGCAATCTGCGCGAGACATTCTTCTACAATCAGATGCGTGTGCGCAATGCGGTGACAGCCTCACGTCAGTCCGATTTCGTCATTGGCAAGTACACCTTTGAGATTGGCGGACGCAAGAAGGGCAAACAGCAGATAGAAGGTTTGGACAATGGCTATATCGTGAAGGACGATATAGAAACAGGCTTCGGCAATATCATTCCGCTGTGGTGCTTCGGATTGAACTATTAAAGCCAAACAAAATCCACTCTTCTAAAAAGCAAAATCCAAGCAAGCCCTAACGACCGATTTTGGTTTAAGATTGGGCACGGTGCTTGCCCAATTGGGGCACGGTGCTTGCCCATCATGGGCAACGTGCTTGCCCCGGATGGGCAGATTTGCTGTCAGACGTCTGCCCAATAAGTTCGTATTGTAATACTAATATTCCTGTTTTCAGAATTCTGCCAACGTATACAATTCCTCTCATCTGAAAATTCCTCTTATCAGCAAACCATCCAGACAATTGGCTGACAATCGCCAGGTAGTCAACTATCTGTCTGTCAGTATATTACAACAAAAAACCAGACAGTCTGACAGTTTTTCGGAAATTCTTGTTTTTACTAAGAATCAGCGATATGGGCAACTTTTACTCATATCTATAACCATAGCACGCTCTCGTTTCCCATGTTGAAGAGCAGGTCGATAATACTCATGTTAGGCAGGAAGCCGTGGCGCTGTTCATACACCTGATAATAGCGCCGTGGTTCGAAGTCGGGGTCTGGCAACGGATGCTTGGGCCGGATAGCGTCGCGGAAGTCCGCGATGCCGAGGTCGCAAGCTTCCTCTCTGCTGATATAATGGTCTGTGAGCGAAATGTTCGGTTCTATGTCGAGCAGTTCGCACATCTTCCGGCAGATGTCCATGTTGAAGGAATACAGGTCAGTCCATTTCCCGGTGAAGAACGGTTTGATGTCGTCGGCATAGTATTCGAAGAAAGGCGACTCACCGTATGCGCTCTTCAATGCGTTCCAGTGTACGTGGCGCCAGTTGCCGTGGTCGCTGATTATGGTGGAGTTCACCGTCTTCGGCATCCCCTCATCGCCTTTGTCCTTGTTGCCGGGCGATGTTGGCAAACTGAGAGCCTGGCTCCCGTTAGCCGTCGCTATTATGCAGCGGTTGCGGTAGGTCTGCTTCACGAAACTGTCGTGCTGCTCGATTAATATGCTGTCATAGCGGTTGAGCTTCTGATACCACTGTATGGGTCCGAAGTATGTTGAAGATAATAAAGCTGTCATTCAGGGTGAGTTTTGTGGATGAGCGGGATGACTCCGTTATAGCGGCATCAGCCATCTGGCGTTTCTGAAGCTGCCGAAGAACGACTCGCTGTTGCCTCTGGAATAAACCACCATGACGATGCGTCCTATGATGTGGTCTTCGGGCACGAAACCGTAATATCTGCTGTCCGGCGTTGTGTCGCCGTCGACAGAACTCATCCAATAATAGTTTCTTGAGAAATAGGCGTAGCGTGTCGCCTTTCCGTCCACGATGAGTTTCCCGTCCTTGATGTCCGCCTTCCGTCCCTCGTGGATACGGTAGGTGTTGCAGAGGAGTTTTATGTTCCATGGCTTCACTTCCACCATGCGGCATCTCTTCGGCGGAATGATGGGGTGGTGGTCAATGTATGTGGTGTCGCCCGGTCCTGCCATGCAGAAAGCGGCGTGAACGCTTCTGTTCGTCACGGTGTGCATGGTGTCGAGCGGATAGTTGAAAGCCACGAGCTCGCCTTTGCCCACCGGCTTGCGGAACCACCGGCTGTATGGGAATGTCTTGTCGCTGCCCGTCCTCAGTCCATAGCTCCATCTGTTCACCAGCACACGGTCGCCATCGACGAGCCATGGCTTTATGCCCGTCTTGGGGACTATATAGATGGTGAATGCCACGCAGCGGAAGAGAATCATGAGCAGTCCCGCAATGATGATGGCGATTATGAACTTTATGGCGTTTCTCATCTGTTTCCTTGAGTTGCCGCCGGTGGGAGAGGGTGTGTCTCCCGCCGGCGGTCTTCTCTCTGTATGTATGGGATTTTATTCCGTCAACGTGTTATTTTATGTTGTCAACGAATCTGAAGAGTCTGCTCCATCTTATTCCGGAGAATCCTCTGTGGTCAGGGTCGCTTGACCACCAGATGAATATCGGCTTGCCCACGATGTGGTCTTCAGGCACGAATCCCCAGTAGCGTGAGTCGGCAGAGTTGTGGCGGTTGTCGCCCATCATCCAGTAGTAGTCCATCTTGAACGTGTAGCGGTCGGTCTGTTTTCCGTTGATGTATATCTTGCCGCCCTTCACTTCGAGCTTGTTGTGCTCATAGGCACGTATCGGGCGCTCATAGATGGCGATGTTGTTCATGTCGAGCTTTACCGTAGCTCCCTTCTTCGGAATCCAGATTGGTCCGTAGTTGTCGCGTGTCCATCCTGTCACGGCGTCGAGCGGATACAGGATGTCGTTCTTCATCTCAGGTGCCAGCTTGATGCTCTTCACCAATGTCTTGTTGGCGGCGAGTGCCTTTGCTGCACGCTTTGTAAGCGGCATGTATCCGTTGGAGTTGAGGCTTCCGAGATCTTCCATGCTGATGCCGAGTTCCTTCATCAGGTCGTCGCTGATAGGCTGGTTGAGCTGCACGTTATATGTATACTGCACATTCTCCGGTTCCTTGTTCGGCTTGCCGTTGAGGTAAACGATGCGGTTCTTTATCTGCAGAGTCATTCCAGGCAGTCCCACGCAGCGCTTCACGTAGTTCTCGCGGCGGTCGGTGGGTCGGCTGATGATGTTTCCGAACTGCTGTGGCGATGCAGCCACATAGTCGTGTCCTGTCTTGTAAACCTTCTGGAAATAGTCGTATTTCTGCTGGGGTGTCATCTTGCTCAGGTCCACATACTGGTTTGCGAGCAGCTGGTAGCCTGTGGCATAGCAGATGTCGCGGTAGAAGTCGGCGTTGGGATAGTTTTCCACCAGGGTGTCGCCGGCAGGATAGTTGAACACCACGATGTCGTTGAGCTGCACGTTGCCCAGTCCTTTGACGCGGCGGTATTCCCAGTGTGGCCATTCAATGTACGACTTTGTGTTTATCACCGGCAGCGTGTGTTGTGTGAGCGGCATGGTGAGCGGAGTCTCCGGGATGCGGGGGCCGTAGCTCACTTTGCTCACGAAGAGGTAGTCGCCGGTGAGGAGTGATTTCTCAAGTGATGATGATGGTATGACATAGTTCTGGAAGAAGAACTGGTTGATGAAATACACTGCCACGAGTGCGAACACCAGTGCGTCAACCCACGACATTATGAATCTTGTGGGGCCTTCGGCGTCTTTCCACCATTGCCATTTTATTTTCTTCGTTATGTAAACGTCAAAGATGAATGGCACTACGACGAGTCCCAGCCAACTCTTTACCCACACGAGGAACAACAGGTATAGCACGGTCACGCCGATGAACTTAGCCCATTGCACTTTCATGTTCAGCTTTGCTTTTTCCTTGTCAATCATTTTCTTGTCAATTATCAGGATTTATCTTTTTTCTGTTGATTCAATTATCCGGAGTATCAGGATTCGCCTTTCTGTTGATACTATTATCCCGATTCGTGTCCGGTCTATGACAGGCCATTAGTGTCCTGTCTTCGTCTTTCTTTTCCGCCGGCGGTTCAGAATTTGAACATGTCGCTTATCGTCAGCAGTCCGCTGTGGTCCATGGTATATTCTGCCGCGAGCACCGCTCCCATGGCGAATCCCTTGCGCGAGTGGGCGTCGTGGGTTATGGTGATGCAGTCGGCGTCGCTGTCGTAAACCACGGAGTGGATTCCCGGCACCTCGTCGCGGCGGATGCTCTCGATGGCGAGCTGGTCTGCAGCCACATCGTTGCTGCCCTCCACGCTGCCGTCGGCAAGCCTCTGCACACCCTTCACCCATTCCTTCTTGCGGTCAACGTCGCTGATTATCTCTTCAGCCAGTGTGATGGCGGTGCCGCTCGGAGCGTCGAGCTTGTGGATATGGTGAGTCTCCTCCATGCGCACGTCATACTGCGGGAATCCGTTCATTATCTTGGCGAGATACCTGTTCACGGCAGAGAAAATCGCCACGCCGACAGAGAAGTTTGATGCCCAGAACAGTGTCTGTCCGCCCTCGGCAGAACACATCCTCCTCACGTCGTCGCCATGTTCCTTCATCCATCCCGTAGAGCCCGACACCACCTTCACGTTGTGTCTGAAAGCCTTGAGGTAGTTGCCGTATGCCGCTGTAGGGTTAGTGAATTCTATTGCCACGTCGGCACTTTTGAACGCCTCGCTGTCGAAATCCTGCTGGTTGTCAACGTCGATGACGCAAACTATTTCGTGACCACGGTCTTTGGCTATCTGTTCTATCATCCTGCCCATCTTTCCGTAGCCGATCAATGCTATTTTCATAAGAAATGCTTTGTATTTGTTTAATTAATGTTGCTTTTAACGTGCAAATATAATGATTTTACTTTTCCCTCGGTCCTTTTTCCGCTTAAATTTCCATAATGCGCAACGTTTTGTGGCTTCTCGTGGCGTTTTTTATGGTATATATTGGAATGAAAAGTAGTCTAAATTATTCGTTTTAACGCTGAAATCTTGCAAGTTAATGGTTTTTAGCGTACCTTTGCCCCGGTATATTATATCCATACGCCAATAGACAGCCACGCTTGTGATGGTCTGTACTTGCAGATGGGTAAGTTTTTGTAACACAAAGGCGTGGCGCATGATGCCACGTGAACTATTATTTTAGTCTTGATGAAATATTCTATTTATTTCCTTTCAGCAATCGGAGCTTGCACTATGCTGACCTCTTGTTTTAAGGATGAGGCCCCGAATGCCGAATGTGATATACAGAAGGCGTTTGTCGTGATGGACAACTGGGACGCGGTCTTCAACAACCAGACCGACGCCAGTATCGACGTGCCTTCAAACACCTCGCAGATCTCCTTTGAGGTGAAAGACAATGCCAATATCAGCAAGATGTCGCCGCAGTTCCAGCTCACACCCGGCGCCACCATCAGTCCGGCAAGCGGTACGGAACTCGATTTCTCCAACAATGCCAGACACAAATACACCGTGACATCCGAAGACGGTGCGTGGACAAGGGAATATTACGTGGGCTTCGGTTCCAAGCTGCTGCCGCTGAAGTACAGCTTTGAGAACATCGACTTCTTCATCGACAGAGACGGCACGGAGAAATACCATCAGTGGTATGACTACAGCCGTGGCAGCGACAGCAAGATATACCGCGATTGGGCAACCGGTAACGGCGGATTCAAGCTCAGTATGGGCAAGGCACCCTATGAGGACTATCCCACGGTGAGCGTAGAAGGCGGAGTGAGAGGCAGATGCGTGAAGCTTACCACACGCAGCACGGGACCTTTCGGAGTGATGTCAAATATGCGCATCGCCGCCGGAAACCTCTTCATCGGAGAATTCGACACCAAGCCTGCTCTCACCAATACCATGGCGGCGACACGCTTCGGACTGCCGTTCGACAAGAAACCGCTGCGATTAACGGGTTACTACAAGTATGCTCCCGGCGAGACATATCAGGACAAGGCAGGAAAGCCGGTAGAGGGAAAGACCGACCATGGCGACATCTATGCCGTGCTCTATCGCAACCACGACGACAACGGAGAGGCTTTCGTTCTCAACGGCAACGACGTGAAGACAAATCCATATATCGTGGCGCTGGCAGAAATCGGCGAGATAAACGCCACCAGCGAATGGACACCGTTTGACCTGCAGTTCAAATACACCGGTGTGGTAGACCCCGACCTGCTGCGTGCCAATGGATATAGCATTGCCATCGTGTGCACCTCGAGCTATGAGGGAGCCACCTTCCAGGGGGCAGTGGGCAGCACTCTCTATGTGGATGAGTTCGAACTCATCTGCGAGGACTGATGCCACGGCACCGCATGGCAGAAACCAACTCTTACGATAAACAAGAAGAAAGACAACAATGAAGAAGACAATATTATCACTGGCACTCCTTGCCGCATCGGCACTCTCAGTTCATGCCGGAGGAATACTCGATGACCTGAAATATGACCTCAGGGCAGGATACAATATCGGTGGAACGATGCCGATGGGAATGCCGGCCTCTATCCGTTCGCTCGATGCCTACAGACCGACGCTGAGCGTGATGCTGGGACTCGGCGTCTACAAGCCGCTGACAGACAAATGGGGACTGACCACAGGATTGAGACTCGAGAACAAGGGAATGGACATTGACGCCACGGTGAAGAACTACCACATGAGGATAGTGCGCGGCGGACAGGAACTCGAGGGTATGTTCACCGGAAAGAACCAGTCGGAGGCTGTGCAATGGATGCTCACCATGCCTCTACAGGCAACCTACCGCTTCAACGACAAGTGGCAGATCAAGGCTGGTCCCTATCTCTCTTATGTGCGCACCCGCACCTTCAAGGGAGCCGCCTACGACGGATACCTCAGAGTGGGTGACCCTACGGGAGAGAAAGTGGAACTCGGCACCACTGACGGAAGCCGCGGAACCTATGACTTTTCCGACAGTATGCGCAAGCTGCAATGGGGAATGATGGTGGGAGCCGACTGGCATTTCCATCACTCCTGGGGAATATTCGTTGACCTCTCATGGGGCTTCACGGGGATATTCAAAGGCAATTTCGATACCATCGAGCAGACGATGTATCCGGTGTATGGCACTGTCGGCGTTTCGTATAGGATGAAATGACCTTGTACTTGTATTCAATCCGGCGGCGGCAACCTCTGCTGACAGATTCCTCCCCGATGGGCAGTCAGGATTCTGATGAATAGACAAGACGATTAAATAAAGGCAAAAATAATTTAGGAAAACATTAAATTAAAAACATTATCATTTTTATTATGAAGAAAATTTTTACTCTTATCGCCATGGCAATGATCGCCATGGGAGCAATGGCACAAGGAAACAACGAGAAAACTTATGAGGACAATATCGTAATCACCGTTGCCAATCTGGGTGAGCCTATCACAGACAGGGCTTCCATCACTATCACCGAGCAGGCAGAGGAAGGCAAATACACCATCAAGCTCAACCAGTTCAGCTTCCAGGGGATACTTATCGGCGACGTTACCATGACCGATGTTCAGGGCGACGACGACTCAGAGGGATTCACCAACTATGCCACCACACAGACAGCTACCATCACCAATGGCGCTGAAATCCAGGAGATGCTCGGCGGCAAGATCGACGTTACCGTGAAGGAAGGTTCACGCAGCAAGGGCGACAAGTTCTATGCTCTCATCAGCCTCACCGTGCCTGGCGTGGGTGACGTGGAAGCCGTATTCGGCGACAACAACTTCGGTACCGACGGCATCTCTGCCGGCACCATTGACCAGAATGCCAAGGTGGCTGCCGTATATACTCTCGGCGGACAGCGCGTGAACTCTATGGTGCGCGGTATCAACATCCTGAAGCTCACAAACGGCAAGACCGTGAAGGTGATGAACAAATAATGGAGAAATCATTTAATCGTTAAAAATAATACTACACATGAAAAAATTATTATCTTCATTCATCCTGGCTGCCGCAGCACTCACAGCACAGGCAACCGACTATGTGACCACGTTGGACATCAACGCCGGTTCCGGATCCAAGAAGTATCCTAAATCAACTGTTCAGGTTCAGCCAAACGGCGACGGCACATGCACCGTGACCATCAAGAACGTGAAATACGAGTATTATATGCAGGAGCAGCCAGTAGGAAACATCGTTATCGAGAACGTTCCTATGACAAACGCCGGCGTATATACCATCCTGCGCTCTGTTCAGGACATCGAAATCGTTGAAGGCGACGACACGAATATCAGCTGGCAGGGTCCTGGCTACACAGCCCTCAACGGCGGCAAGCTGCAGGCTTACTTCAACGGAGAAATCCGCGGCGGCAAGTTCTATGGCAACCTCATCATCGATACTTTCAAGGCTATCAGACGCTCGCTGAAGCTCACTCTCGGTGACGAAGACTATACCATCGGACAGATTCCTAACTCTGGTTTCGAGAAATTCCATACTGCCACAGCCGGTTCTGCAACAAGCCAGGAGCCAAACGCATGGCATTCGTTCATGACAGCTACCGGTACGCTGGCTTCAATGGTGAAGAGCGCTGTCCATACAAAGGAGAGCAACGAAACTCGTCCCGGAACTACAGGAAAGAAGAGCGTGCTCATCACAACAGGAAATGCTATCTTCGGACAGATTCCTAACGGAACAATCACTACAGGACAGATGAACGCAGGTGCTGCACAGGCTGCAAACACCGGCAACCACGCATTCCTCGATTTCAGCAACGAGGCACTCGACGCCAACGGCGATCCGTTCTATGCTACTGTTGACGCCAAGCCGGACGCTATCAGCGTGTGGGTGAAGTTCCAGCAGGGCGGCGGCGACCTCGCCAAAGACTATCCTTATGCCACAATCAGCGCGGTGATCACCGACGGCAAGAAGTATCAGGATCCAGAGGCAGAGGGAACAGAATCCAAAAATGTAGTGGCAAAGGCTCAGAACAAGACCATCGAGAGCAAGGACGAGTGGCAGAAGATCACAATTCCGTTCGACTATGATACTTACATCGCCAACGGTGCCGACCCTAACGCTATCCTCGTGACCATCTCTACAAACGCTACTCCTGGTAAGGGAAGCGCTGACGACAAGCTCTATGTAGACGACGTGGAACTCGAGTACAGTTCACAGCTCAGCTCCATCAAGATTGACGGACAGGAAATCAACGGATTCGAACCTGGAACATACTACTACTCTAAGGTGCCTGCTTCAAAGAAGATGACTGTAGACATGATTGAGGTGACAGCCGGCGCCGGCGCTACTGTGACAAAGAGAGTAGAGCGTTCTTCTACCGACCCTAAGGCTTCTACGGCTACAATCACCGTGGTTTCTGCCGACAGCAAGAACATCACCCGCTACACTGTTGACATCAAGGAAGGAAAGGTGACCAACGGCATCTCTACAGTAGAGACCAAGATGGACCAGAACATCCACGCTACCAAGATCTACACCGTTAGCGGACAGCAGGTGAGCAAGATGCAGAGCGGCAACATATACGTTGTGAAGACTGCTGACGGCAAGATGGTGAAGGTGGTGAAGAAATAATGGCATAGCTTTTCACTGCATACATACACAAAGACAAGGCTCCGGGCATTCTACACAAAGGGAAGGCACGGAGCCTTTTCGTTTACTCAAGAATACATATTGATATGACATTGATACCCAACGGCGAGACCCTCTCGTTCATATCCATACACAAGACCGACGACGTGCGCCAGCTCGCCCTCAAGTCAAGACCCGATGGCGTTGACATGGCATACGCACTGGAACAGATTGCGGGATGGCAGGCGGCACGACGGAAACTGCCTTCATGGGCAGACACCGACGGACTGGTATTCCCGCCGCATCTATCCATGGAACAATGTTCGTCGGAGCCTACTGCCGTATACAAGCAGCGACTGGCTGAGCGTCTGGCTGACGGCAATGCAGAAAGACACGTAGACCTGACGGGAGGATTCGGAGTGGACTTCTCCTTCATGTCGAGAGGCTTCCGCCACAAGACGTATGTGGAGAGGCAGGAGACGCTCTGTAGGGTAGTGGCCCACAACATGCCCCTGCTCGGCGTGAAGGATGCGGAAATCGTTTGTGGCGACACCGAGGAATATCTGCTAAACATGCCCCATGCCACGACGATATTCATCGACCCGGCACGCCGCGACGACCATGGCGGACGCACCTTTGCCATCGCCGACTGCACACCGGATGTGGTGGCGCTCAAGGGTGAGCTTCTTGCTCATGCCGACTATGTGGTGGTGAAGCTGTCACCGATGCTCGACTGGCACAAGGCGGTGGCAGACCTCGGCAATGTATCAGAGGTGCATATCATCTCCGTGAAGAACGAGTGCAAGGAACTCCTGCTCGTGCTCTCTGCCGGTGGCGGCAGACAGGGTGGTGCTCCGCTGCATGTATGTTGTGTTGACTGTCAGCAGCTGGCTGATGGCTCTTGGCACTATGTTTCAGAGGAATATACCGATGGCGGCGACATCTGTGCTCTGCTTCCATGCAGTTCTCCATCTGCCGTTTCCCCTTCAGCCCTTCTGCAGCCCGGATGTTGGATTTACGAGCCTAACGCATCAATAATGAAGGCAGGCTGTTTCGCCATGCTTTCGGCGAGATACGGGATGCCGCAGGTGGCTCAAAACAGTCATCTGTTCCTTTCCGAAAGTCTCGTTGAGGCTTTCCCCGGCAGACGGTTCCAGGTGTGTGCCGTTACGGAACTCAACAAGAAGGCGTTGCGGCAGGCTCTCTCAGGCATTGCCAGGGCAAACGTCACCGTGAGGAACTTCCCTCTCTCCGTGGCAGACCTGCGCAAGAAGCTGAAGATCAAAGACGGTGGCGACACGTATATCTTTGCCACCACGCTTGCCGACTCGCGACATGTGCTGATAATAACGAAAAAGGCACCTGCCCAATAGGGCAAGCGCCTTCACTTAACCAACACCAACTATGTGGGTTTATGTAATCTAAAACATTCTCCTTTCTCTATGCTTCCTTCTCTCTCACGCCTTATTTGATTTCAATCTGACGTGCTGCCTTCTCCTCTGCCTTCACGAGCTTTGGAAGTTCTACGGTCAATACGCCATGGTTTACGCTGGCAGCGATTTTGTCTTTTTCCACATCGTCAGGAAGGAGCAATGTCTGCTCGTATTTGCTGTATGAGAATTCGCGACGCAGATAGTGGCTCTTCTTGTCCTCATCCTTCTTGTTGCTCTTGTTCTCAATCTTGATGTGCAGGTTACCGTCGTTGTCGATATTGACATTGAAGTCATCCTTTGTCAGTCCAGGAGCGGCGAGTTCCACTGTGTAGTCTTTCTCGCTTTCCTTAACGTTGATTGCCGGTGCCGTAGCACTTACACGTGGCATGAAGTCAGTATCGAAAAAGTCATTAAACTCTTCTGGCATCCAAAGATTTCTGTTCATTACTGGTAACATATCAAATACCTCCATTTTTATTTTAGTTTTTTATTTATCTGTTTTTTCCGTTGATCTCTGCCTCTTTTCATCGGCTTTGACCAGCAGTCTTTTCATCGGCTTTCTCCTCTCGGCTTCAGGTTTCTTTCGAATCCTTCCGCCTTCGGTTTTCAGCCTTCGCTAATGGAGATGCAATTCCTGTGCCGCTTACATATTTTGTCATTATGACTATTGTGGCTTGACAAATCGTCAGAAAAGTTTAAAAATATTAACCGTTCTCTGACATTATGTCGCTGACTGCAGAATTCTAAACTGTGTTCTTTGGATTTTATCTATGACGTGGGGGGAAATTTGGATGATAATAAATAGGGCTTGCTATTAATTAGTGTTCACTGAATAATTACAACTATAAGATATTCAATTTTATTTTCTTCCCAAACGCCCTAATGGCCGATTTGGGTTAAATGACAACGTTTTTCTTGCATTAGAAAAATGAATATATTACTTTTGCAACGATATAACCCAAATCAGTCATTAGGACTGGAATCATACCATTGCAAATATACAGATATGAGAATAGGAATACTCGTGGGCAGCTTCGACCCCTATACCATAGGCCATGACTCGCTCGTGAAACGCGCTCTGCCGCTCTTCGACAAAATCGTGATAGGAGTGGGCTACAACGAACGCAAGAAATACATGCAGACCACGGAAACGCGCGTGGAAACAATACGCCAGATATACAAAGAGGAGGAGAAGATAGAGGTGAAGCAGTATAACGACCTCACCGTAGACTTCGCCCGCCGCGAGGGAGCGGAGTTCATCATAAAGGGAGTGAGAAGCGTGAAGGACTTCGAATATGAGCGTGAGCAGGCGGATATCAACCGGCAGCTAACGGGAATAGAGACGGTGCTCTTCTTTGCCGAAGCCGGAATGGAGAGCATCAGCTCGAGCGTGGTGAGGGAGCTGACACACTTCGGAAAGGACGTGAAGCGATTCCTGCCCTGACAAAAACGGACAACAATAAATTTTCTGATTATGATTTCATACGATTCAGAGGGCATAGCAATGCCAAAGATAAAGAAGCGCGAGACGACGGCTTGGATTAAGGCTGTAGTGGCTTCATACAAGCGTCGGTTGGGCGACATAGGATATATGTTCCTTGACGACGAGAAGATTCTGGAGGTGAACCGCGAATATCTCGGTCACGACTACTATACGGATGTCATCACCTTCGACTACGACGAGGATGATGTGGTGAGCGGTGACATTGTGATATCGCTCGACACGGTGCGCTCGAATGCCGAACTCTTCGGCAAGGAATATGACGACGAGCTTCACCGCGTGATAATCCATGGCATCCTGCATCTCTGCGGCATCAACGACAAAGGTCCCGGCGAGCGCGAGATCATGGAAGCTGCCGAGAACAAGGCACTGGCGCTGCTGAAGGAAATGAAGCGTTGACAACCTGTATATCAAAGGATATGCAAAGAATTCCACAAAGAATATCATCAAGAATAGTTCCCGTGAGCAGTATCGCAACCATCAAAGTGATACTGCTCTTCGTCGTACTGTCGCTTATGACACCGGCAACCGCCCTCGCCCAAAAGAAGAAACAACGCAAGACATTCAGAGAAAAACTGCAGATTGCCGACAGTCTCAGACTCCAGCTCCGGCAGTCGGCTGACAGAGGTCAGATGCTGCGCTGGGCTGACTCCCTCTTCATTGACAGGGTGCTCCGCAGCAATATGGGCGAGAAGAAGAAACAACGACTGCTGAGACAATACCACAAGCGCCAGGCGCGCATGCAGCGCTACGACAGGCTCCTGTTCCGCGGCGACTCCCTCCTGGCTGCCAAATACAACAAGATAAAATATGACACGGCATACATCGCCCGTCCTGATGCACGGTGGACGGTGAAGCTTACTGGTGTGTTGTCGGGTGCCGACATGCAGACCGTGACGAAGACGGATGCTTTGGAGCGCCGTACGCATGTGATGGCAGACTGCCGGGGCACGTTCAGTGTGGCGGCGGCATATCGCGGACTGGGGCTCAGCCTCTCTGTGAATCCTGCCAAACTCGCCGGAAAGAACAAGGACTATGAGTTCAACCTCAATTCATACAGCAACCGCTATGGCTTTGATGTGGTGTATCTGTCGTCGAAGACCTTTCATGGCCACCGCTATGTTGATGGCAAGCGAGTGGACGTAGGTAGGGGACAGGTGTCGCAGAATGCCCTGAACCTCAATTTCTATTACGCCTTCAACAGTCGCCGCTTCTCATTCCCTGCCGCCTTCAGCCAGAGCTATGTGCAGAAGCGCAGCGCCGGCAGTTGGATGATAGGGGCGAGCTTCGACGGGTCGAAGACTGAGATGAAAGATATGACCATCCGTCTCAACGAGTTTGCCGTTGGTGGAGGATATGCCTATAACCTCGTTGTACACCGCCATTGGCTCTTCCATCTCTCCGCCCTGCCCACCGTCACCATATATTCCCATGACTACACCAAGACCCGGATTTCAGCCACCGGCGAGGAATCTGCCGCCGCTGCTGATGCCGCCATCAGCGATGGCGCTACAACCACCTCTGTAGCTGCACCAGCCGCCGGTCAGAGCGCCTCTGCCGCCTCTACCTCTCCGGACGTCTCTGCCGATGAATCAACAGATTCCTCTACCGGCTCATATACCTATCGTAACAGTATGGAGTATCATTTCCCTTCAGTCATCATCACCGGCCGTGCTGCCGTGGTATATTCCTGGCGCAACAAGTTTGCCGGAGCCACAGCGATATACAACTATTCCGTTGCCGGCGACGATGCCCACCTGCAGCTCCACAGAAATAAATGGCGGGTGAGAATGTTCTTCGGCTTCAGATTCTGATGGAGAAGCTTGTAATCAACAACAGATGACAATAGGAAACTATCCTTTAACAAAGATATACATCTGTGTTGTCTTTCAGAAATGCAGACTCCACCTTGCCAAAATTCTTTTTTTTGTCCTTCTTTTTTATTTCAACCTCTCTGCCGACCATAGCGAATATGTCGACTATAGGCTGAAAATATTGCGTAAATTCAAAATTATCGTTAGGAGCAAGAAGAGAAAAATCCAAATTCTCTGAGAAACGCTGCAATCCATGGAATATGCGCAGACAAGTTCCACCGTAGAAAGCAGCTTCGTTGAAAAAAACACCATTATAAAGACCTGCAAGAACAATCTGCTGGTTGACCTCAAAAATAGCATTCCGCTTTTGCTGTCCGTCGTTATGTCATAGCCCGAAAGCATTTCATTAAAAACAAAAAAAGCAGCTACGGAATCCGTAACTGCTTTCTGTTGCAAGTGGGCCATCTAGGGCTTGAACCTAGGACCTCCAGATTATGAGTCTGTTAGAATAAAATTTCTTTGTGTTTCAAGTAATTTTATTTTTAATTATATTGCGTTGATTCATAGATATTTTGTAGCTTTTCACCCGAAAAGTAAAAATCATGCGAAATGCTATGAAATGGGCTTTGGTGTTCGCAATGTGTTCGCAACGTGTTCGCAAGAACACAGACAGACCCACCCAAAAGTAGCAATAGACTCTTTTAAGAATGGACGCACAAAAGACCTCTTGTAACAAAGTGGATAATTGTTCGCTGACTCTTGTGCTGGATAAACGTACCAACAAGTCAACTGACGAGTACCCAATGGCGATATGTTTCACTATCAATCGCAAACGTTACTACCACAAACTGACAGACATGCCTTTTCAAAAGGAAAGGTATTTCAATGAAGTGTGCAGCGTGACCAGTTCTCGCAGTAGCCTGATGCCAATTCAAAAGGAGTGGCAAAAGATTCTGGAGGACTATCGCCAGAAACTTGTCAAACTCAAGAAGAATCAGGACTTGACTCTTGATGTCGTTAAGTCGGCAATGGCTGGTGTGACAACGTCTACTGCCAACCCAAAGAACTTCATCACATTCTGGGAGGATTTGATCAAGAGTTATGAAGCAAACGGTCAAGTAGGTACGGCAGATAATTATGCATGCGCACTGAACTCCTTCAAAAGAATTGTTGGCAAAGTTGATGGCTTCAAGATTGATGTGAACATCATGAAGAAGTGGGACGATGTCTTGACCAATGGAATCACGAAGGATGGCGTGGAGATTGTGGCTCCTGTTAAAGCTGCTACAAAGGGAATGTATTATCGCGCATGCCGTGTGGCCTGGAACGAATGCATTAAGCAAGGACTTCTTCCAGAAGAGAAATACCCTTTTTCCAACAAAGAGAAGTCAAAGCTGTCTATACCTCGTGGAGCAAAAAGGCAAACATCATATCTGTCGATTGACGAGATGACAGAACTGTACTATGTGTTTATGGAAAGACGTTACCCAGATACGTGGGGAAGCGCATACAAACATCGTGTACATTATTCGTTGGGTTTGTTCCTGGCACAGTATCTATGTAACGGCTTCAACCTTGCTGATGCGGGTCGCATAACCTATGACAGAACTTACTATGCAGAAGGTGGACGTTGCTTGAAGTTTGAACGGCACAAGACACATCGTAATGTAAACGGAGAGGCAACAGTTATTGTGCCAATCATTACTCCACTGCAAAACATACTTGATCAGATTGCTGCCAAGCCAAGTAAAGGCGCACGCGTTTTCCCTGATATTTTCAAGGGTTCAAACGACGAAAGGGTGATGCGTAAGCTGTGTGTACAGGAAAACTCCAATATTAAGGATCGCGTGATACGCGTGTGTAAAGAAGTCTTGGGATGGGAAAAGGAGCAATCAAGTACCTGGGCTCGCCATGCTTTTGCAAGCAACCTTAAGATGTTGAAAGTTCCTGAGGAATACGTTTCGGAGGGTATGGGACATTCCCAAGGCAACAATATTACCCGAGGCTACCAAGATATGTATCCATTGGAGATGAGATTTGAGTTCAACAACAAACTTCTGAACTTGAAAGAGAATCAAGAACCAGAGGTGGATGTTGACAGTATGACTCCAGAGGAAATGAAGGAGTTTATTAAGAGAATGATAGGGAAATAAAGAAATTTTGCCCTGTTGTCAAATCAAAATAATAACATTGTAGGCAAATTGAAGATTATGGCAAAGAAAAATACATCAGATAGCGTTGAGGTGGTTGCAAATTGTGACCAGCTTCAACAGCGAACAGTTCAATCGAGAATTCTTACTATCCGAGACAAGCAGGTTGTAATAGATAGAGACCTGGCAGAATTCTATGGAGTTGAAACAAAAGCTCTTAACCAAGCTGTCAAACGTAACTTGAGTCGATTTCCCGAGCGTTTTAGATTTATGCTTACCAAGGAAGAATTATCAGAGGTGGTAACAAATTGTGACCACCTTAGATCTCTGAAGTTTTCTCCTGTACCACATTACGTTTTTACTGAGGAAGGTGTAGCCCAATTATCTTCCGTGCTTCGAAGTGATAAAGCCGTAGAGGTTAGCATTATGATTATGGATGCCTTTGTTGCTATGCGCCGTTTTCTCTCAGCCAATGCAGGTATGTTTCAGCGCATAGAGAGATTGGAGCAACATCAGATACTTACTGACCAGAAGGTGGAGCAAGTTCTGCAGCGTATGGATGAACTGGCTCCAACGGTGACACCTGAACAAATCTTCGCTACAGGTTGCGTGTGGGATGCATGGAGCTATGTGTCTCAACTGGTTCGTAGCGCTAAACAACGAATCGTCCTCATTGATAACTTTGTGGATGAAAGAGTGCTCACTTTGCTGACGAAAAGAGAAAAAGGGGTGTCGGCTACGATACACTCTCGCTATACCGAACAGTTCAAGTTGGATCTGGAGAAACACAATGAGCAATGTGAGCCAGTGGTATTCGTCCAATTACCTCACAAATCCCATGACCGTTTCTTGATTGTTGATGATGATGTGTACCTGATGGGTGCAAGTGTCAAGGATATGGGTACCAGCCTTTGCGCTATAACAAAGATGGAGATGTCGCCAGATGTTGTTTTGTCTTTGGTGTAGTTTTTTGAGATAATTTTGAAAAAACACAGATGGGACGTCACCTTTTCCTACTTTCACTTGTTGTTATAGTGAATCGGTTCAATAATTAACAAGAAGTTTAACCAATAAAACAATTAAAAATATGGAAAGTCATGATATCGTAGGCCTTTTTATTGTGCTTGGAACAGCCGTTATTCTCCCAATTACAATTATTTTTCTTGCATTAAGAGGTAAGATGGCTTCGGAAAGGAATAGAAAGGAAATCATTCTTGCTGCACTCGAAAAGAATGCTGACATTGACATTGAGGAATTGGTAAGAAAGATGAATAAGCCAGAGAAGTTGTTGAAAGAGAAGTTGTTGAAAAAACTACAGTGGGGAATGCTTGCTTTCATCCTGGGAGTAGGAATGATAGGTTACGGAATATACTTGAACTGCAACTTAGTAGGAGGAAGTACAGATCCGTTGGTAAGTATAAGTATAGGATTGGTACTGTTAGCTGTAGGCATAGCCTTCCTAGCCAACTATCAGATCGGTAAGAAGATGCTTGCCAAGGAAATGGAAGCAGAGGAACGGAACTTGCGACAGGCATAAAAAGTAGATGACCAGAGAGCAGTTCATACAACTCGTCAGTGACGAGCAGGAGGCACTTCGTGGATTCTTGCTCGCCCTCTGCTGTGGCAACAAGGATGATGCTGACGATATTGCTCAGGATGCTTTGGTCAAGGCGTATCTTGCCTCGGCAGGCTATCAGAATAAAGGAAAGTTCCAATCGTGGCTCTTCAAGATTGCACAGAACACATTCCTTAATCATAAGGCAGCCCAACGGACATTTGAAAGCATAGAAGAGGCAAAAACAGTCTTAGGCACAAGTGATGCTGATGCAAAATATGCTTATCAGGATCTCTACCTTGCTCTCGCCACTTTGCCTCCCAAAGAACGAGCAGCCATTGTGTTGTTCTATCTTGACGGACATTCTGTAAAAGAGATTTCTCAGATAACAGACACAAGCGAAGATGCCGTGAAGAAGCAACTCTCGCGAGGACGTGACAAACTGAAAACAAGATTGAAGTTATGATGAAAGATAAAGCACTTGAGGAACTCTTCCTTGCCCAGCGTCCGAAATTTGACGATAAGGATGAGTTTATGGCACGCCTAACCCAAAAACTCGATGCCGTAGAATACCTTCGTCAGTATGAGGAGGCAAACCTTCGTCGCTACAAATATGCTATGATAGCTGCATTTGTGGCGGGCTTCATCGCTGGCGGAACATTGTTTGCCCTTGTTCTGTCCACGCCATCGGAATTGCCATTGTTTACTTTCCATGCATCATCTGGCATCTTGTTGGCAATTGAACAATATTCCAGGACGATAGCGACGATTGTCCTATCACTAATAATGGGTCTTGGTATTATCAGCATTGTTAGCAACGTATTGGATATCGTCCAAATGAGAGTGCAATTAGGGACGGTTTCCAACGGTTCATAGAGAATGCATGGTGATGAATATGATAAAAGGGAAGAAAAATATTACTGCAGAATCATCAGATTTTTTTCTTCCCCTTTTGTTTAACTTTACTTTAATGCGTGCGTATATATAAAGCAATAAAGTAAAGCGAGTTACATTGATATGCTATGACCTCCTCTGCCGAGACGATGATCGTATTTGCCAGTTGTAATGTCCTCTACCTCGCTATAGGCTCTTTCTGATTCGTAGTCATTCAAGTGCCCTTCGCTTTCTGCGAACATTGCAAGCCAGTTGCCCACACTAATACGTGCCTCTTTGTTTTCCGCATACTGGTCAATGATTGTCTTGATGGCAACTACTTCATCGTTTGGGAAGATGTCTCCATGCTTGCCATTTCCTCCAAACGCAGAATGTGCATAGTCAATGATTGCGTCAATAACCTTTCGAAACAAATTACTGGTTCTATAGTATGCCTTAGCAAGAGCAAGCAACACATCGTTTCTCCAACTCACACGCTTTTCCATCGCTTCGAGTTCTTGCTTATCGCTGGAATCCTTGTAAGTAAGATCGCAAGTGAGCGATTCGCATTTTCTTTTGAGGGCAGTGATTGTCTGTTCATCACGCTTCTTAGCCTCAATATAGGGCTTAGTTTGTTCTGCAACAGCAGCCTTAACCTTTTGGGAGAATTCTTTTTCAAGTCGTTGTTTCTCCTTGGGAATTGCCTCTTCGAGTTCCTTGTTTCTCTTTTCGATGGCTGCATATTTGCCCTTACCGAACATGTTGGCGGTTCCTGAAAGGATTGCATCCAAACCTCCTCGTCTCTCTTGTGCAAGTTCTTCTTCCTTTTCTGCAATTTGAGCGTTTAATTCATTCAGACGACTTGTCTTTGCGTTGTTCTCTTTATTGAGGTGGTCAGACTCGGCTTTTTGCTCTTCGATTTTAGCACGCTGCTTGCTAATGATAAAGTCGTTGCGTTCAAGATGCTCCTTGCCTGTCTCTTCTTTGCTTCGCCCTCTGTCCATTTCAAGGCATTCGGCTGCCAGATCCTGCATTCTGCTCATGTCAGCTTTGCCTGTCTTGATGGACTTGCCTGTTGTGTGATCCATCCAATCCCATATCAAATGAACATGATAGTTGGGAATCCATGAGCCAGGATCGTCTTTGTTCTCATAGTGACCTTCATCTTTGTGAAAGAATATCTGAAGTGGTTTGATGTGAAGTTCCTCGTGAACCTTCTGTGCATAGAGTTTAACCTGCTCAAACGTGGTATTGGCACTGCATACCAATACACTTTCTCTGATTGGCGAACTTCCTTGAACCTTCTTTGTCTTACCTGTCTTCTTGTCTGTGATGGTTCGTTCCTTTGTTTGAAGGGTGCGTCCTGTTTTCTCCTTTACCATGATGGCTATGTCATCGTAGTATTGTTGGAGATTGCGACCTTCCATGTCAGATGAGATCCATTCCTCGTTGTGGGGGACAAGGTCGGGACGGATGTAAATTTCGTTCTTGTTGATGTGGGCAATGTATTCTGGTGTGCGCCTGTTATGTGCCTCGCTTTGCCCAATGTTGCATGGCTTGACGTGATCTGATGTATAGTTAGGCATTTGTTTATTGTTACAATTGAGTTTGGGTTCTTAGGGCAGAGTCCTAAGTGGAGGGCGCAGGGAGAGAGTCACTTCCTGCTTGGGGTTCTTATGGGGCAGATGCCCATGAGCAGGGTATTGGGACAGAGTCCTGATTGGGACGGGGCGAAGCCCAGGCTCTCGGCAGAGCCCACAACTACGTAAACGCAGTGTGTAGTTATAGTGGGCTATAACTTGGGCAAGCCCTTCGTTTTGTTCAGCAAACTGCTTTAAGAAACTCTCCTATATACGCCCTTTGATTAAAGTAAAGTTACTACCAGTGTCTCTCGGGATTGAGAATGTTTTTCCCCTTGTCATTCTTGATGATAATACGCTTGTTCCACAAGCACGTGATGATAGTTGAACTTTTGTTGTTGCCCATAGGATGCTTCTCTTTTTCGTATGTAGCTTTGAGTGCAATCTGCAATTCTTGGTATCCGTATTTTGCGTTAGGATTTGCATAAATAGCATCTATCACACGTTGGTGAACCTGTAAAGGCGTAGTCATGAAAGGGTCTTTGTTCTCTGGTGGTCTGCCAGTAGGCTTGTTCTCGAATGAGTAGTCATCCAAGAGCTCTGGCAAATGTTCCTCATTTATGTGAAAAGCAAAAGGATCAAATTCTCTATCACGAATGCAAACTGCTTCAACCTTACTAATGTTGTGGTCAGTCTTGTCTTTCTCGACCTGCAACACAGTTTCTGTCTTATTGAGTAGTTCTGTGCCTATATGACCTCTGGCATTGTCATCACCCTTGTTCTGATGAAGGATGGTGTGAAGATGTATCTGAAATTCATCTGTCCACTGCATCAACTTGGATATGATAAAAGTCGCCTCTGATGGAGAATTGATGTCAACGACAAGATCTCTTACACCATCAATGATTACCAGTCCCAAACCTTCTATTCCATGAATGGCAGCATCTATTATACCAAGGCGGTCTGCAGGAGTATGCTTGCGAAGTCCCAGAAACTCCAGTCGGTCGCAATCCTCATCATCGGGAAGTCCTGCCAGTTTGAGGATGCGCTTGTACACTCTGTTGCAGTGGTGGTCACTCTGCTCTGTGTCAACATAGAGAATCTTGTTCTTGTCAGGAGGGAAACAACCAGTGTAGTTTACCACCATGTCGCCTTTGAGCGCAGCTGCCACAATAGCAGAAAGGTTGAAGGTCTTTTTACTTTTGGCTTTGCCGATGGAGGCACTGAAGTTGCCCAAGGTGCAGATTGTGACATCTCCAACCTTGAGAACTTCGGGATCCTTACATCATGAACGCTAAGTCTTGACTTGTGCCATAATCCTACATAATCAATTGGCTGAATTTGCATACTGGGAGCGAGAGCATTCATGACGCACCTCCTTCCTGTGAAGCAGAAACCTCGTAAGCAGTTGCAGAGGTGTTCTTGCGGTTCTTGATGAAGTCGTAAACCTCTTCCTTGAGATATACCACCTTCGCATTTCCGTCTTTGTAGTTACAGAGGATGCCTTCCTTGTTCCAACGCCAAAGGCTTGTAAGACTTGCCTTGAGCAATTTCGGGTTCTTCCGTTAAATGCGTAGACGCTTGTCGTGTAGAGCGTATAGCTTTAACGT
>ERZ791617.314-NODE-314-length-34912-cov-89.3543_pt1 | contig 34912 bp, 30 predicted proteins | sample MGYA00510272_ERZ791617 | MGnify/ENA primary metagenome ERZ791617 (study PRJEB30046, sample SAMN00715200) | human gut metagenome | study: EMG produced TPA metagenomics assembly of the A metagenome-wide association study of gut microbiota in type 2...
CAACGTTCCTTGGAGGCTTTGCGCCTCCAGCCACTTGGGCGAACCACCGCAGTGTGTTTTAGCATGGTATTAGATTTATACAGGTAACACAAATGATACCCGGCAAACACGAACAACTCGGTATAGCCAATAAAACGAGGCGACAACCTATAACAGCCACACTCGGTAAGTTATACGTTGTCGCCTTGTTCATTTCACACACTCATCAAGGACATTCTCCTACACACCTTTCATTCTGTACGCTTCACGATAGTTAGCCATCAGAATCTTCTGAATGTCGGACTCGCGATAGAGTATCTTTCCGCCAAGCTGGATATACGGGATGACACCGTTGTTTCGGTAGTCCTGCAGGGTTCTTCGGCTCAGTTGCATGGCTGCACTCAGTACACTTACTTTGCACCCGACAATCGGTCAATGGTGCAAACCATGACCACTATACTAACAAATAAAACAGCATAAGCTATGGCAAGAACAAAAGATGCAGTCTTGGCTCCTGAGCAAAAGGAGCTGATGGAAAAAGAGTATTTGGATTTTGTTAAACCATCTACGTATGGCAACAAAGCCAATCCAAGTAGTTGTAATTCTCTCTATGATGATTATGATGATGTAGAGAACCCAGAGTTGAGAGCAATTGTAGAGAAAGTTGCTGCAACAACTCCCTATAGAGAGGAAACATCAACGAACGAGGCTCAATCGCCACCGAATCCGCAGAAGCGCATCAGTGGCAAGCAGCACAAGGCGACATTGGAGGAGTATCAGCAGGCCTTCCTCCAGGTTCCAAGGATTGACGACCGCAAGCCAGTCTTCGTCAGTTCCGATGTACGAGACCGTCTTGATCGTGTCGTCCGCATCCTTGGAGGGAGGCGCATGAGCGTATCGGGCATCATCGAGAACATCGTGCGCCACCACCTAAGCCTTTATGAAGAGGACTTCGAGGCTTGGCGCAAATTGTGAGAATTAAGGTCTGCGACCTTGGGCGTGGATAGCTGAAAGGCTGTAGTTCCAACTAACGTGTTCTGAGAGGGAGCGAGGTATGTTTTGAGTTACTCAAAACCTTTCGGGTTACTCCCGAAAGACCTTGCCCTAATCGGGATGGTAGCCCTCCAAAGTCGGGCTGCCTCAACCCAACCTTTCGATGTAAAGAGATTTTTCACAGCATTGTCAAATCAACTAAAAAAACAGAAGGTGACAAACCCATTATTATGGATATAGCCACCTACCTTTATCGTTTGTATTCTTTTGAAGAAGCTTACGTCTTCATCATACAAGATTTTCCAAATGCCATTTTTACGACCTCCTCTTTTTACGACATGAGAGTTGTCTTTTACAACATCTGCTCCATAAGATAACTTCTTAGAGACTGTTCTTATTTGCAAACTTATTAGCAATCTTTACCAATACCAACATCACTGGCACTTCCACCAACACTCCTACTACCGTTGCCATGGATGCACCAGAGTTGAGACCAAATAGCGAGATAGCTACCGCTACAGCCAACTCAAAAAAAATGCTGGCACCTATCAAGCCTGCTGGTGCGGAGACACTCTGAGGAAGCCCCCACTTCTTTGCCCAACCGAAAGCCAAGAAGAAGATGAGAAAAGTCTGGGCAATCAATGGAACAGCAATCATCATGATATGGAACGGATTGGCCACAATAATTTCTCCCTGAAAAGAAAAGAGTATAATCAAAGTGAGTAATAGTCCCACTGGCGTAATCTTATCAAACTGGTGAATGAACACATTGTAGAAATATTCCTTGCCTTTTTTGGCTATTATCAAACAACGGGAAAGGATACCTGCCACCAAAGGTATTACCACAAATAGGACTACCGACAACACCAACGTATTCCAAGGAATAGAAATACCACCCACACCCAAGAGAAAAGCCACCGTAGGCACGAAAGCCACCAAGAGGATGAGGTTGTTCACCGCCACTTGCACCAAGGTATAAGCCGCATCGCCCTTGGTAAGATAGCTCCAAACAAACACCATCGCCGTACAAGGAGCTGCCCCTAACAACACACATCCTGCCAGATACTGGTTAGCAAGGTCACTTGGAATAAACTTGCCGAAGACGAACATCAAGAACAACCAAGCAATGCCAAACATGGTAAATGGCTTGATGAGCCAGTTGCTCACACAAGTTACAACCAATCCCTTCGGATTCTTACCCACATTCTTGATACTCTGGAAATCAATCTTCAGCATCATTGGATAAATCATCAACCATATCAATACCGCCACGGGTAATGATACATTAGCATACTCCAACTTGCCCAATGCCGCAGGGAAAGCTGGAAGATACTTACCTATGGCAATACCTGCGATAATGCAAGCAGCCACCCACAAAGTAAGGTATTTTTCAAAAACACCCAATCCATATTTTTTCTCCATATTATTCTGTGTTATAACTGATTTCGAATCTTATTAGAATACAATTCATAGAACTTTTCCTTGATTTCATCTCGCACTCTTCGGAATTCTGAGAGTACAAAACCTTCTGTTCCATTCACCTTGGATGGGTCATCAAATCCAATATGCAAACGATGCTTCACATCCCCGATGAAAGCAGGGCAACTCTCATTGGCTCCTCCGCAAACCGTTATCACATAGTCCCAAGAATCTCCAAGATACCCATTCACGCTCTTTGGCACATGATGGGAAATGTCTATCCCCACCTCCTTCATCACTTTCATCGCCAAGGGGTTCACACATTCCGCCGGTTCCGTGCCGGCAGAATGAACCTCCAAAGTTTCAGTAAATGATTGCATCCAACCATGCCCCATTTGGCTTCGGCAACTATTGCCTGTACATAAAATCAATATTCGCATTACTTATCAAAACAAAAAATTGAACAAATATCCAGAAAGGATGATAAATAGCGTGACCGTAGTAAAGAACACGGCAATGAGTCGCCACGTCATCACTTTCTTTAGCAGGGTGGCCTCAGGAAGTGACAAGCCTACCACCGCCATCATAAAGGCGATAGCCGTTCCCAAAGGAATTCCTTTCGCCACAAAGACCTCTATGACAGGAACGATACCAGCAGCATTGGCATACATCGGCACCGCCAACATCACACTCAGGGGAACTGCATACCAATTATCGCGTGACATATATTGCTCGAAGAATCCCTCTGGCACAAAGCCATGCATGAAAGCACCTATGCCAATACCAATGAAGATATAAAGCAAGACACCTCGCACAATTCGCCAAGAATCACGGATGACAATAGGCAATCTTTGCATGAATGAAGTTCTTTCCTGTTCCCATTCTGCTGTCTGCTTCTCAGATTGCAGTTGCACTTGCTTCACCCAATCACTAAGATAAGGTTCAAGATGCATACGCCCAAGCACAAATCCACCAACACATCCCAAAAGAATGCCACTTATCACATAAACCAGCGTTGCCTTAATTCCAAACGACCCCAAGAACATAGCCACTGCCACCTCATTGACAAGCGGTGATGTAATAAGAAACGAGAGAGTTACCCCAAGCGGTATTCCTCCCTTTACGAATCCTATAAACAGCGGAATGGACGAACAAGAGCAGAATGGCGTTATCGCTCCAAAGAGAGAAGCCAACAGATACTGCAATCCATACAACCTATGAGAGGACAGGTAATTACGCAATCGCTCAACAGGAAAATAAGCATTCACTATTCCCATAAGAGCACTGATAAGAAAGAGCAATAGTAAAATCTTGATGCTGTCATAAACGAAAAAATTGACTGCACTTCCCAAAGCTGTCTCATTATCCAATCCTATTATAGAAAAAACAAGCCAATCGGCAAAATTTTGAATCATATCTTTTTACCTTTTGTATTCCCAAATCATAGACCCAACAAATTTCTAACCTCAGCTTCGGAAGGAACTTTGCCTTTCATCACAACGGTCTCATTAATGACAATAGCTGGGGTTGACATGATGTTATAGCGCATAATCTCTCCGATGTCATCCACCTTGGTCACGGTTATGTCCAGTCCGCTATTCTTCACTACCTTCTCCACCACGGCATAAGTACTCTTACACTTGGCGCAACCAGGTCCAAGCACCTTTATCTCCTTCACCTTAGAAGCATCGACAATAGGAGCAACAGTACTTTCCTTTTCTGTAGGAATCGTATATCCAGCACTACATGAACACTTGTTAGACTTTGATGAGAATAGGGAAGCCCAGAAACCCTTCTTTTCTTTATTTTCCATAATTATTATAGATAAAATGTATACGCATAATATAGCCCCACGGTAATGAACAAGATGGCAACTAACCTATTCAACCATTGTTGGCATACCTGCATCTTCTTATAAAAGCCTGCAATGTTAGCAACACTATAAGCTATCATCCATGCCACACCCACCACAGGCAATCCTGTAGCCAGAGCATAAATGACAGGTAGAACATAGCCTCCGGAAGCTGAAGCAGACATGGGAATGAGCATTCCAAAGTAAAACAATCCACTCGTTGGACAAAATGCCATTGCAAACAGCATTCCCAAAAGCAAAGCACCGCACTTGCCACGTAGCCGCTCCGCCCTATCCGAAACACCAAAGCCCAATTTAGACAAAGGCATTCTTACATCCACCAACATCAGCACACCGATAATCAGCAACAAGGGAGCTACCAACAATTCCCCCCATCGACTTATCGAGGATTGCAGATTAAACGTGTCTATGCCTCCCCTCAACATATAAATCAACAATATACCTAACAACGAGTAAGCTACAATTCGCCCTATGGCATACAGGATGCCATGAAGAAGTATTCGTTGCTTATCCTCTATATCCTTGCTGATAAAGCCTATAGCTGTTATGTTGGTAGCAAGAGGACAAGGGCTTGTCGCCGTGAGTAATCCTAAAAGAAATGCTGTTATTGCAGGCATATCGCTGGCATCAAGCCATGCTTGTAAAATTTCCATAACATCATCACTTCAAAAGTTTCTTTATCATTGTACTTACCCCCTTTTTAAACTCGCCTGTATTGGAACGAGCATTCTTAAATGCAAAAGCAGTCATGTCATTACGAGTTTCTTTGCTTTTTTCCAACCATTGATATAAAGCGAAGACCAAGTGACACGATAATCTTTAGCTATCTTTTCTCCCTCGCTGGTCGAAATATCTACCACCCTGAATACGACTCTGCCTTTCTTTCGTTCATCCGCAAAATCTTTTTCCACCACTTCTCTCGCATACTTTTCGATTGCGATACAAGTTGCACAACGTTGCTTACCATGGAAATACAAGACCTCCACATAATTCTTGCCTTTACCTTGCGCCATTGTCAGCAAGGCAAAAAGACTAAGCACTACTAATAATAAGTTTCTTTTCATCATAGTTATATATATTAATTGTAATTCGTAAAACAACGAACAGTATGGTTATAAAAAAGGGTTAGCAACACCCACCCTTTTTACACAGGCATTGCTCCAAGAAACCATCAAACAGTTCCTTGGCCAATAGCCAATTATCACGATTGATGCAATATTTCACTTTAGGAGCCTCCACCTCTCCCTGTATGAGTCCTGCATCTTTCAATTCTTTCAGATGCTGAGAAACAGTAGCCTTTGCAATAGGAAGTTCCTCATGAATATCGCCAAAATAACAAGTATCTTGCTTAGCAAGAAATTGCAAAATTGCAATGCGAGCAGGATGCCCCATCGCCTTCGCAAATCGGGCAAGCTGCTCTTGTCTGATACTATAATCTTTATTTGCCATATATATTTGCATTAAATCCGTTCGCAAATATACGAACAGATTTCTAATTGGCAAAATATAGGAGGTTAAAGAAACTTAAATACAGATTTATTTGGCAATATTAACATCTCTAAAGGAATAAACACCAACTTTATATCACAACCTACCAATTCATAAATAACTGCAAAAAGAATATAATATAAAACCGTTTTTCAGAAATTATATTTATCTTTGTACACGAAATCAAAGCGTTCTTTGTATATTGTAAAGTTGTGAAAGAAAAAGAATATAGCTCGTTTCAAATCGTTAGCAGTTACATTCCTTAAAACACTTAACTCACAGATATTCAGTCGATAAAAGATTTTGTTATGACTCAGGAGGTGCAACATCTTCAATTATCAATCTCCTATTTTGTAGTAAGACTAATTGTTCAATATATATCAGTTGTTTGTCGTAGCTCATATATCCAAATAAAAAGTAAAGCCTCATCTTAGTACACATCGTTGAGAGGAGTGGTGGGATTTATAGCTACAAAAATGTGGTTTTAATTCGCCTTCTCCAAATATTTTCTAAGAAACCAGCTTATCGGGTAGAGAATTTTACGCAAAAGTTCTAAATTCCATAAATTTCTCCTAGATAGTCATGGGATATTTAGAAAAATATCGTATCTTTGTCCCCGAATTGAGGCGTTCTTTGCATATTGCAAAATACAGAAACGAGCAGAAGTCCGCTCGTTTCCATATTGTTACCTATATAATATAGGCAAACGCCCAACTTCTTGATTTTCAATCAAAGTCCAATTTAGAGCGAGTTAGTAATTTTAACGAAGTTTCAAATTGAAAGCTGCTGAAAATCGCCCCTTATCGCCACCCAAAATTTGGTGGTTCCCCCAAAAATCCGTATCTTTGCACTGTCATTCTGAGATAAGGCGCCAACGTTATCTTTAAGTTAATCTCCCTCTTTTAATATGGCTTTTTCATAAAAAAGATGTATCTTTGCAGCGGAAAAGGGGACAAAGGCTAATCTGGCTCCCAAAACATCAAAAATTGATAAGATTATGGCTGATACTAAGTTGCTCCTGGTTGAGGATGATGAAAACCTCGCCTATATGGAGAAAAGCTGCTTCGAGGATATCATCGGAGGATATGAGGTGAAAACCGCCGTTAACGGCAAGGAAGGACTGAAGGCGTGGAGAGACTTTCAGCCAGACGTCATCGTATCGGATATCGACATGCCCATCATGGACGGCATCGAGATGGTGAAGAACATCAGGGAGGTGGATGGAGAAACCATCATCCTCTTTACCACCGGTCTCACCTCGCCCAAGGATCTGAAGGCGGGATATGCCGCAGGAGCCAACAACTATATCAAGAAGCCTTTCATCCCGGAAGAGCTGGATGCACACATCCACAGCCTCATCCAGCTGAAAGCCGGAAAGCGCAGCGAGAACGCCAGCAGTCAGATCAAGCTGGGAAGATATACGCTGGATGCCGACCACGCCTCACTGAAAGATACGCAGCAAGGAGGCGAGAAGATGCTTACCGCACGCGAGGCAAAGATCCTGGAACTGCTGGCGGTAAACAAGAACGAGGTGGTGCGCCGCGAAGCCGTACTGAGCCGTTTCTGGGGCGTGGAAAATAAGGATTACTTCGCTTCCAGAAGCCTGGATGTTTTCATCAAGAAAATCCGCACGGCACTGGAAGACGAACCTGCCGTAGAACTGAAAACCATCAGAGGAGTGGGATTCAAGCTCATCGCAGAATAACTGCAAGCCCGTTGTCGAAGCATCGATATGAAGATCTTTGCATAATCAGCCTGAAAATGCAAAAGCAGGACTGACAAGACAACAAGAGTGAAAAAAGAATCTACAGAAAAAACATTATACAGAGAAAGAAAAAAACAACAATAAAGCAAAGCATTATGTTTAAGTCGATACTTTACTATATATTAATGATAGCGGAAATCTGTAGCACCATGTTTGTTGGTGGTATAGTAATGGGCATCTATTTTGCCTCCTCTGGCAAACTGGAAGAGGTAAATGCCAACGACCAGGCTTCCTTCCTCAAGGCAGGAACTCCCATTATTTATGTTTTCTGCATTCTTGCTATGCTTATATTATGGTTCACCTTCAGCATGGCAAAGTTTTCCAAGTTTACGCTGGGCAGAGTGAATCCAGCCTACAAGTGGAAGGCTATGTTCTGGTACACCCTTCCCCTGTTTGGAATTACCTTGATGTTTATCGCCCTCTTCAATTTGTTGGGCATCGATATATACAACAAGGGCTTCATGGCTTTCAGTTATATGGAGCGACTTCCGATGATGCTTATAGGCTCTTTTATCTCAGCCTATATTATCTTCGGCGCGATATACGAAGAACTGATCAAATGCGGAAAGAAGACATGGGTTTCTTACCTTACCGTTCTTGTATTCAGCATCATACCATTTTTCGCCTCTACCCTGGGCCAGTCATTGACATGGATTATCATGATGATGATATGGAGCATCGTGGAGACATCAATCCTCTTTTATATCTACAAAACCACAAGGAGTACCATCGTGGTATTTGTGGCCTGTATCATCTGTAATCTGATTCCTACCGATATTTCCAATATTCCTCTGTGTACTGCCATGGGATGCTTTGGATCCACATTGACAGCAAGCGGCATCGGCAGTTATTTAGGAGCAAAGAAGGAAGGCAGAGAAACCGAATACCTCTTGGATGAATAAAGAAGAAAGGAGAAGATGATATGAATGCCAACCGCACCAAGATACTCAGCACCGCTGCCCTGATAGCCATCCTCCTTATCCAAATGTTCTGGATGTGGAACACCTATAACATCAATGCGCGACAATTAGGAAAGGAATATGATGAGATACTGAAGAAAACCATCGCCTTAGAGTTGGATAAAACAAATAGGTGCGATTCTTTTTTTGAGTCGGGAGATACCGTTGCTTACAGTAATATCTATAATTCTACACTATCCCTTTATGATGCCATCTACAAAAAATCGCATCAAGATGCCAACATCGATACCTTAACAATTATTGCCGACTCCATAATCAAAGCAGAGAAGTTGCCTTTCCGAATTGACATCAACAAGGTGAACATGAAAACAGGAAAGGTGATAGAAGGCAAAAATATCAACAGCAATATTTTCCCCTTCCTGGAGGAAGTGAAAACCAACATTCTGCCTGTAAGACTGGACTACAGCGTAGGCTTCCAGATGACTATCACCAACGGAAGTATCTACATCATCAGACATAACTGGGTGCTGCTCCTCATCTCTATCCTTATTTCCATCGTCATCATCCTGAGCCTCATCGACCAGATTAATTATATCGATGAGCAGGAAAGGGTGCGACTGCTGCGCGAGGACTTCTCCTATGCGATGGTTCACGACATGAAGTCGCCCCTTACCTCCATCATCATGGGAACCAAGTATCTGCACAGCGGCGTACTGGAGAAGAAACCGGAAATGAAGGAGAAATATTTCTGCATCGTAGAAGACGAGGCGCAGCATCTGCTTGCCCTCATCAACCGCCTGCTCACCATCTCAAAACTGGAGCACGGCAAGCTGCATATCCAGAAGACGGAAGTAAATTTGGAAACAATGATAGAGGATGTGGTGGATAAATACAAGGCGAAATCAGCGAAACCAATCCATATCACCACCCGGTTTGGAGCCACCTCTGCCCTAGCCGACGAGGAATATCTGAAGGAGGCGATCAGCAATCTGGTGGATAACGCCACCAAGTACTCAAAGGAGGCAATCAACATTGAGATTTCCACCTTGGAGAATGATAAGTATGTATATATCAAGGTTTTTGATGAGGGTATCGGCATAGCCAAAAGCGAGTTGAAAACCATCTTCAACCGCTTTGAACGCGCCGCTGAGCACGAAAAGGATGCCCGCAAGACTCGTGGCGGCTTCGGCATCGGTCTGAACTACGTGCTACAGGTAATCAACGCCCATGGCGGCAGGATTAGTGTGAAGAGCGAGAAAGACAAGTGGTCGGAGTTCACCATCTCGCTGCCGAAATAATTAAACAGCAGCTTATCTGTGGCTTGGCTTAATACCTTTGCTGCTGAAAAGGAAATTCAAACATAAAATAAATAGGAATTATGGACTTAAAAGGAATCTACACAGCCGATGCCAACCGCTATAGCGATGCAGAGGCACTTTATCAGAGATGTGGCAAGAGCGGAGTCTTGCTGCCTAAGGTTAGTCTGGGATTCTGGCACAACTTCGGAGGAGTGGATCCTTACGAGAGAAGCCGTGCCATCACCCATTATGCCTTCGACCACGGAATCACCCACTTCGACCTTGCCAACAACTATGGTCCTCCTTACGGAAGTGCCGAGGAAACGATGGGAAGACTGATGACGGATGATTTCCTGCCTTATCGCGATGAACTCTTCATCTCTACCAAGGCGGGATATGATATGTGGGAAGGTCCTTACGGCAACTGGGGCTCTCGCAAGTATCTGATGGCGAGCCTCGACCAGAGTCTTAAGCGTATGAATCTGGACTATGTTGATCTCTTCTACAGTCATCGTTACGACCCGAATACGCCACTTGAGGAAACCCTCCAGGCAATGGTAGATATCGTGAAACAGGGCAAGGCACTCTATCTCGGCATCAGCCGATGGCCATTGGAGGCACTGAAGTTTGCCGATCAATACCTGAAGGAGCGCGACTGTCCGCTGCTCATCTTCCAGGACAGACTCAACATGCTCGACCGTGCGCCGCAGGAGAACGGAACCCTCGACTACTGCCACGAAAACGGCATCGGATTCATCTCCTTCTCTCCCCTCGCCCAAGGTCTCCTCACCGACCGCTATCTCAACGGCATCCCAGCCGATAGCCGCATGGCAAAGGAGCACTTCCTGAAGCACAGCGCCCTGACTCCGGAACTCCTGGAGCAGTTGAAGCAATGGAATGCGGAAGCCGGCGAACGAGGCGAAACCCTCGCCGAGATGGCACTGGCGTGGATTCTGCACCAGAAAGGCGTAACCAGCGTACTGGTAGGTGCCAGCTCTACAGCCCAACTGGAAAAGAACATGAAATGCGTTCATGCCAAGGCATTCTAAAAATAGATAGTAGCCAGCTAGAATACCAAGTTCTAGTGGCTACTATTTTTGTTTTATACCTTATTATATATCTTTATACACCTTATTATATATCTTTATACACCTTTTAGTATGATTTTTCAAAGAAAAGCAGTAACTTTGCACCCAAAAATAGAAATTTGCATTCATGAATACAAAGATAAACGAATTTGAGGTGATGGCACCTGTGGGCTCGCGCGAGTCTTTGGCTGCCGCTATTCAGGCTGGTGCCGACTCCGTATATTTCGGAATCGGCAAGTTGAACATGCGTTCACATTCTGCCAATCATTTTACAATCGACGACCTGCGTGAGATTGCTGCCACCTGCAACGAGCATGGCATCAAGACTTATCTCACCGTCAACACAGTGATTTACGACAACGACATCCCTACGATGAAGGAAATCATTGATGCTGCCAAGGAGGCAGGCATCTCTGCCGTCATCGCCAGCGATGTGGCTGTGATGAGCTATTGCAATGAAGTAGGAGAGGAAGTGCACCTTTCCACACAGTTAAATATCTCAAACACAGAGGCTTTGAAGTTTTATGCACGCTTTGCAGATGTTTCCGTTCTGGCACGTGAATTGAATATGGACCAGGTGAAGCATATCCATGAGCAGATAGAGCAGCAGAACATCTGCGGCCCTATGGGCAAGCAGATTCGCATCGAAATGTTCTGCCATGGCGCCCTGTGCATGGCTGTATCGGGCAAATGCTATATGAGCCTTGCCAATGCCAACCGCTCTGCCAACCGTGGCGAATGCGTTCAGATTTGCCGCCGCAGCTATACCGTTACGGATAACGAAACCGGCAACCAGCTGGAAATAGACAACAAGTATGTAATGAGTCCGAAGGACCTGAAGACCATCCGCTTCATCGACCGCATGATGGATGCCGGTGTACGCGTCTTCAAGATTGAGGGTCGTGCCCGTGGACCTGAATACGTATATACCGTAGTGAAGTGCTACAAGGAGGCGATAGCCGCCGTACTAAACGGTACCTTCACCGAAGAGAAGAAAGATGCCTGGGATGAAAGACTTGCCACCGTATTCAACCGCGGTTTCTGGGATGGTTACTACCAGGGTCAGACCCTCGGCGAGTGGAACAAGCACTATGGTTCTGTGGCTACCGAGAAGAAGGTGCTCGTTGGCAAGGTGATGAAATACTTCTCCAAGCTGGGCGTGGCAGAGGTTGCCGTAGAGGCTTCTACCTTCGACAAGGGCGAGAAACTTCTGATTACGGGTAACACCACCGGCGTGATGTATCTCAATGCCGATGAAATCCGCTACGACCTGAAGCCTGTGGAAACAGCGCAGCAGGGTTGGAGAGTGTCTATCCCTGTACCGGATAAGGTGCGCCCTAACGATAAGCTCTATAAGTTGATTACAGTAAACGAAATTAAAGAAATAAAATAATGGCAACAATTAATGAATTGCAGGATGAAGTGGTAGAGGAGTTCCAGGACTTCTCCGACTGGATGGATAAGTATCAGATGCTCATCGACTTGGGCAACGAGTTGGCTCCTCTCGACGAGAAATACAAGAACGAGCAGAACCTTATCGACGGCTGCCAGAGTCGCGTATGGTTGCAGTGCGACTACGAGGATGGCAAGCTCGTTTTTACAGCCGATAGCGATGCCCTCATCGTAAAGGGAATCATCGCCCTCCTGATTCGTGTGCTGAGCGGTCATACTCCAACAGAAATCATGGATGCCGACCTCTATTTCGTAGAGAAGATTGGCCTGAAAGATCACCTGAGTCCTACCCGCAGCAACGGTCTGCTGGCGATGATCAAGCAGATTCGCATGTATGCCCTGGCTTACAAGACCAAGGAGGCAGAGGCATAAATATACAAAAGAGTAGGGGATAGCCCCCTCATTTCAGAATAACTATGCATAAATTAAGAACGATAGAAATGAATCGCCTCACGCTGGAGGAATTCAAGGAGGCAGAGAAGCTTCCATTGATAGTAGTCCTGGACGATGTGCGATCATTATATAATGTGGGAAGCGTGTTCCGCTCCTGCGATGCCTTCCGTGTAGAGGCGGTGTATCTCTGTGGTATCACCGCCACTCCTCCTAATGCCGAAATCCACAAAACGGCATTGGGAGGCGAGGATAGCGTGGATTGGGAGTACTTCAAGACTACCGAAGAGGCTGTGGAAAAGCTGAAACAGAAAGGCTATTTTGTGTATAGCATTGAGCAGGTAGAGGGTTCTACCAAGCTTCAGAACCTCGAAGAATCCCATAAAAGAATTTTCGGAAAGGAAGTAGGGGAGAAGCCGTCAGATTCTTCACTCTCCGCTCTTCACTCTTCACTACCAAAGGGTTACGCCGTTATCTTCGGCAACGAGGTAAAGGGTGTGAAGCAGAACATCGTGGATATGAGCGATGGCTGTCTGGAGATTCCTCAGTTTGGCACCAAACATTCCCTGAATGTCAGCGTAACAGCCGGCATCGTGGTCTGGGAATTCGCTAAACTTCTGAAGTTATAAACAAAAATCAGGCTATCAATACAATAATCCCCGATAAAGCAGCCAGGCTTTATCGGGGATTTTCTTATTTCAGATATTCTCCGAAATCAGTCAATCTCATATCGCCCTTCTTCAGGAAGGTATCGTGCATGGCGAGGGCGGCACGCATGCTCTGTGGCTCGTGTCCCTTCTCTGCGAATTTCAGATATTCGCGGAGCATAGGGCGATAATCCGGATGCGCACAGTTTTCGATAATCTCCTTGGCACGGCGCAAAGGCCCCTTGCCACGAAGATCGGCAACGCCCTGTTCGGTAACGATAACATCCACATCATGCTCGGTGCTATCCACGTGACTGCACATAGGAACAATGGCAGAGATGCAACCATTCTTGGTGGTACTCTGCGTGGTGAAGATAGAAATGTAACCATTGCGCTCGTAATCGCAGGAACCGCCAATACCATTCATCAGCTTGCTGCCGCAGATATGGCTGGAGTTCTCGTTGCCGTAGATATCACACTCGATAGCGGTGTTCATAGCGATGACACCCAGTCGGCGGATGACCTCCGGAGAGTTGGAAATCTCGCTCTGGCGGATGGTGAGATGCTTCTTGAAGTAATCAATATCATCATACACCTCTTTCAATGTATCATTGGTTACGGTGAGCGAAGAGCAGGAAGCATCCTTGATTCTTCCCTCGCGCATGTATTTCACTACGGCATCCTGAACCACCTCGGTATAAACGCTGAACACAGGCACGTTAGGATTCTGTCCCAATGCCTCAAGAACGGCATTTGAAGTTACGCCCACACCGCTCTGCAAAGGCAGGAACTGTGGAGGAATATGCCCCTTCTTCAAGTCGCTGACCAGGAAATCAGCCACATTGTGTCCCATCTGCTCGGTTACAGGGTCGAGTGGCTTGAAGGCACGCGCCTCCTCCGGAATGCAGCATTCCACCACACCGATAATCTTATGTGCATCAATCTCCACATATTCCTTACCGATTCTATCGCCCACATTCAAGATTGGGATAGGGGTGCGGAACGGGCATTCGGCTATCTCATACACATCGTGAAGATAGCGGGAAGCAGGACTATGGAAGGTATTCTTCTCGATGAGCACCTTCTTTGCCAATCTAACGATGGTAGGAACGATGCCGCCGGCAGAGGTAAGGAATGCCTTGCAGGTGGTTTCGCCTTCCTCCAGGTCGGAAACCTCAATGATGGCAAGGTCTATCTCGCCATAGAACCCACGGCGCAGGCGCTCAGCCATGTGACCGAGATGCATATCCTCATAATCTATCTCGCCCAGGTTGGTATGAGTTCTAAAGTCCTTGTTGGTAGAAAATGGCGCACGGAACTTGATGGCATGGGCTGCTGCCATGTCACCTTCAATACTTTGTGAAGTAGAAGCACCTGTCAGGATACCTACTTGGAATGGTCTGCCTGCCTCATGCTCAGCCACGGCTCTCTTGGAGAGTTCGCGGAAGGTAGCCTTAGGCACACCGTTTGGAGTAAAACCACTCAAACCGATTGTATCTTGATCATTAATCATCGCTGCTGCTTCGGCAGCGCTTAATCTAATATACGCCATTTTCTTCTTTCTTAATATTCATTAGCGGAACTGATAGCCGCATTCTAAATAATTGATACCTATTTGTGGCTGCAAAGTTACACATTATTTTCGATATATGCTAATCATTTGATGATTTTATACAGATATTAGGCAAAAAACTTACAGTTCGTGAATAGATATGCAGATTTCACTTACTTTATGCAAAAATAAGGCTGGCATCCATGCGCCCTGAAAGGTAGGGCGTAGGGGGCAGAGCCTGCTTGCAAAAGTCTTTCTCCTGATATTCTCTCTCTTTTTCTAAGATAAAAGTGGTATTTTCGAGGTATTTAATAACATTTTGCGGATGATTTGGCGGATATGTCAGAAAAATGAGTTAACTTTGCAGAAAAATATAAATAATATAAAAGAAAGGTTCATACAAGATGGAACAGAAATTACTGATTTACAACACTCTCACTCGTACGAAAGAGAGATTCACTCCGCTCCACGCTCCTAACGTGGGCATGTATGTTTGTGGCCCTACCGTGTATGGCGATCCGCACCTCGGTCATGCACGACCAGCCATCACATTCGATATACTCTTCCGCTATCTCAAGCACCTGGGCTACAAGGTTCGCTATGTTAGAAACATCACCGACGTGGGCCATTTGGAGCACGATGCTGATGAGGGCGACGACAAGATAGAGAAGAAGGCACGCCTGGAGCAGTTGGAGCCAATGGAAATTGCGCAGTACTATACCAACCGCTACCACGATGCCATGGAGGCGCTGAATGTACTTCCTCCTAGCATTGAGCCTCATGCCACAGGCCATATCATCGAGCAGGAGAAACTGGTACAGGAAATCCTCGACAATGGCTATGCCTACGAGAGCAACGGCTCTATCTACTTCGACATCGAGAAGTATAATCAGGATAATAAGTACGGTATCCTCTCCGGACGTAATCTGGAGAACGTCATCAACGAGAGTCGTGAGCTTGCCGGTATCGGTGAGAAGAAGAACCAGGCAGACTTCGCCCTCTGGAAGAAGGCTTCGCCAGAGCATATCATGCGTTGGCCTAGCCCATGGAGCGATGGCTTCCCAGGCTGGCACTGCGAGTGTACAGCGATGGGGCGCAAGTATCTGGGCAATCACTTCGATATTCATGGTGGCGGTATGGATTTGATTTTCCCTCACCATGAGTGTGAGATTGCGCAGGCTGTGGCTTCTCAGGGCGACCAGATGGTTCATTACTGGATGCACAACAATATGATTACCATCAACGGTCAGAAGATGGGTAAGAGTCTTGGCAACTTCATCACTCTGGAGCAGTTCTTCACTGGCAATCACGACAGTCTGGAGCAGGCTTATTCGCCAATGACCATCCGTTTCTTCATCCTCTCTGCTCACTATCGCAGCACAGTAGATTTCTCTAACGATGCCTTGAAGGCTAGCCAGAAGGGATTGGAGCGCCTGATGAATGGTTTGAACGATCTGGAGCGTATGCCTGTGGCTAAGCAGAGCGATGAGCAGGTAAAAAAGTTTGTAAGCGACTTGCGTCAGCGTTGCTATGATGCGATGAACGATGACTTCCAGACTCAGCTCGTCATCAGCTACCTCTTCGAGGCTTGCCACATCATCAACACTGCCCTCGACCATAAGGCAAACATCTCTGCCGAAGACTTGAAGGAGCTTTCAGATACCATGCATCTCTTCACCTTCGACCTCCTCGGTTTGAAGAGTGAGAAGGGAGCCAACAATGATGCTCGTGAGGAGGCTTACGGCAAGGTTGTGGATATGGTTCTCGACCTCCGTGCCAAGGCTAAGGCTGCCAAGGACTGGGCTACCAGCGACCAGATTCGCGATGCCCTGGCAGGTGCAGGCTTTGAGGTTAAGGACACCAAAGATGGTGTAACTTGGAAACTGAACAAGTAAAAAATATATGATATAAAATGAGAAAAGGCTTGGAAGTTGCAATAACTCCCAAGCCTTTTATTTTTGTGCTGCTGCAGAATCTTTCTTCTTTGCTGCAAGTGAATCTTTCTGTCTGCCAGATATAGAATCCCGCAACATCTTATCTTTCTTACTCTTATACTCCTTATACTCTTTTTCGTAATAATGGGCATAGTTGGCAAAAGGCTCTGTTGTCGCCTCGTCACTCGATGCCATATAGGTATTTCCATAAGGATCGGATGCTTTGATGATGATTCTGGCATTCGGATTCCTTGGAGTATAATAATATAGGTGGTTCATGATGAGATAACCATTTCCCTTGCTCACAAACCGATAGGATACACTCTCGCTGTACTTATGATGATAGCCAGCGGCAAAGGCATCCTGACCCTTGCTGCTGATGCGGCGCATCAGGTATTCCTTACCATCCTCTATGGCTACCACGCGCCAGTGACTGGTAGCATTGAAGACATTGGCTACCAGGATATTCCTGTTGTTTGCCAACTGCCAGTCCTTGGCATATTTCTCGCCGTTGAAATCGGTCTGCGCCCGGAAGATGGTCATCTGCTTGCTCTTGTCCCAGAAGGTGCCCTTGTAGTAGCAATCGCTGATGCTGGTACCCACAAAGCTATAGACATAATATCCGTTCGGAGTTCCGCAGATGTTGATGTTCGACTGCCAGATGTTGCCACACGCTGCAGCATGGCAATGCTCCATCACATCCTCGCCCTCATAATTGATTTCGTGGTTGCAGGCAAAATGAGTATGTCCGCAGAAGAGTTCATATCCTCCCTTAAACTGTTTCAGCAGAGAGAGCAGGAGAGAGAGGCGGGAAGAGGAATAATGCCCCTCCTCGTTGGCATTGGTCAGCGGCTTCGCCTTGCTGAAAGGCGCATTGCCGAAGGTAAAAGGAATATGATAGCAGAGCACCACCTTCTTATCCTTGGGCGTAAGAGCCAGATTCTGCTTCAGCCACTTCACCTGGCGCTCACGCAATTCTCCTGGAGAATAATAGGACATGCCACGATGGAAGAAGCAGTTGTTGATGCAGACATAATGCACATCTCCACGGTCGAAGGAAAAATCGGTAGGACCGAAATTTTCCTCCCACTTCCGGCGATAGAGTGCCTTGCCATCCTGGTCGTGATTACCGATAACGGAGAAGAGGCGCATCTCCGAAGAACCCAATGCCTGGCGTATCTGACGCTCCAGCTTGGCGTTGTAGCCGCCATAATACTGCACGTCATCACCCATGCTCAGTCCATATACGGGAGTTCCGGCTGGAAGACTCTGGATGGTCTGCCTGATGTCTGCCATCGTCTGGGTAGTGAATCTTTCTACATCGCTCTTCCTGATGGGATTATCATCCGGAGAAGTATAATAAGGACTATAGGCATTGGTAACCTGCGGGTCGCCGATGACTATCATCTTATGATGCGTTTCCTTACCCCCAGGCAATCGCCTCAGGGTAAAGTTATAAATCTTCTTCTTGCTGGAAACTGCCTGGTAAAAACAAGCCGTGCGATCGGTAGCCGAATGGGTAGGAACCTCGAACTCGGCAGGCACGGAAAAATAGATGAAGCGAGCCAAGCTGTCCCGCTTCATCTTATATCTTCCTCGGGAATCGGTCTTCACACATTTGAAGCCATCGCTTACGATGACGCCAGCCACACCGTTTCCCTCGGTATCCTTTAAAGTACCAGAGATTTTGAAATCTCTCTTCACCACAGGCTTTTTCTTCTTCACCGTATCCACCTCAGTGGTAGTCGTACTATCCACTACCTTGTGGATGATAGGGAGCATATCATGCTTCCGGAGATGCAGGGTAACTCCTATAGCCACAAGAACGCAGCAGATGAAGACGACCAAGCCTGTATTCATCTGTTTTTTATTCATTTTCCCTCCTATACATCACTTTTTCTGTCGTACTTCTACTTCACGATAGAAGTTACCGGGTTACGGCTACCCTTGGCATTCACGAGGAAAGCCTTGGCACTGCCGAACTTCAAGAACATATCCAGGCGAACAGGGATGTGGTTCTCATCATCCGTGATATAGAAATCCACGATCTTCTTCCACTTATCATCCTCATACTCCTGGTATTCCAGACGCAGACAGCGGTACTTGATGCCGTTATCCGCCTTTACGGTCACCTTGCCACCATACTTGAGCTGGGCAGGAGTGCGACCGCCACCATCACAGATAGGGAATTTCACACTATGACCTTTCTGCCAGTTGGCAGGGTCGAAACTGCGGGCACGCAGGAAGATGTTCATCATATCAAAGACACAATCGTCATAAGTCGCCTTCTTCCATCTGTGCTCACCATGCCTGTTCATATAATGCAGGTTTACATTGCAATTGCCACCGGCATAGTTGTAGAAAACCTCATCCACGGTATATCGCTTGCCTTCGCGGGCTCCCTTGCGGAAATACATCGGAGCCATATCGGTGCCTGTATAGCAGAGCAGGGTATCGCGGAGAACGAAGAAATCGTCCACTCTCTTATTACCGCGGGTTACCAGCGAACCACGATAGGCAGGCTTGCCCTTGTGGGTGGTCTGCAACACCGACATGCTGGCTGTGCCAGCCTTAACCCATACAAACTTCCAGTTGTAATAGAGATTGTAAGTCAGGAATTCGCCCGACTTGAATGCTGTATTACGGAAAGTACACTGGGCCGATACAGAAGTATTGACCAAAAGCAGCAACATGGCTACTATAAATGACTTGAGTAACTTCATATCCTTTACATTTTAGGAACATACTGAATGCCGAGCTTAGCGGCACGCTGTACATTCTGATTCTTAACTTTCTTCTCCTTATCAGGCTTCTGCTTTGTGATGGCTCCCGGTTTCTGCAGCGAGAGTTCACGGGCCAGCGGATCCCAGCTTTCTGTGAGATCCCATTTCGCCTTACATTCTATTGCCTCCGGATAGTAATATACTTCCTCAGCCTGCTGGTCGCTATCATAATTACCCGTATCCCATTTGCCGTTATTGTTGCGATCTACGATGAGACGCATATAATACTTCTGTGGTTTGAGATAATAGAATTCAGCCACGCCATTCACAGTCTTGGTCTCCTTTACCACTTTATCCTGTGCATCAAGCAGTTGCACGATGAGCGGCAGGTCGTGGAGCGAGGTGATGTTCACAAGCAGCGTACCATAGGTATCCAGCGAGTTGACCTTGAAGCCCTGCTTGATAGGCTTGGAAGCCAATCCGTAGATATCCTCAAAGGCAGCAGAATCTACCTCCAGACTGTATTCTATATCCGGTCGCCATTCTCCCCGGAGTTCATATTTCCGGTTCTCCAGCGGCAGGAATTCCATCGGAGCCCGATACCAGAGCGTATCATGCTTGGCATAGAGATGGATGGCGGCAGTATCTACCTTAGCCAATGGAGTAGGGAAGGAGAAGATGACATTCTGGTCGGGATCAAACTGTGATGATACACTCAGCTGTACATCGAGCGGTTTCACCTCCATCACCGAATCGTAGGGTTCACCTTTCTTCTTCTTTTTCTCCTGCTTCTTGGTCCAGGCAGCCAATTCCTTTTCCATATCCTTCATACGCTTGGCGTATGGTTCCTTTGACAGGATTTCCTGGGCAGAATCGGTCTTGTTGACCAGCACTCCGGTACTATCCGTCATGCGGTAAGTAATATCCATCAGCAGCGTATCCTGATTTACCAGTGCCGTATCCTTCAGCCAGTAGGTTATGGTATCCTTCTTCTCTGAAGCCTCAACCAGGAAAGCATTTTCAGCATCAAAATTGAGACCCTTGATCTGTGGAAGAATGGAATCACCATAACTGAAGAAGAGGGTGAAGCTATTTGCCTTCTGGCGCTCTGCCTTCAGGAAGAATCTGTCGGTCAGAGGCTCCGTAAAGGCTCTGAGCACGATATTATCAGGAAGGAAATGGGTGTAATCCACCTGGTCTATCGACTTGATGTGCAGGGAATCCACCCAGGTGGTATCCTGTCTTACATCCGGTTTGCAGGAAGGCACGATGATGTCGTGGGAGAAAGCAATCTTCTCGCTCTTCTGACTGAACTTATAGTCGCCATCCTGATCCTGCAGGGCATAGATGCGGTAAGAACCCGGTGCCACACCCTTGATGACAAAGCGGCCGCGACTGTCGGTACGGCTCACTCGCAACATCGGTTTGGTGCGGAAGGCAGAATCGGCATGGTCGGCATACAATCCCACCAGGATACCCTTGACAGGTTCCAGATTCTCCGATTCCAGCACATGCCCCGATACCTCCATAGTATCAATGGCAGCTCCTGTAGAGAAACTGTAGGTATAGTTTCCCATCGGATTGCCCTCGTTGTTATCGCTGATGGCATCCGAGAAGTCGATGGTGTAGGTGGTATTCGCCTTGAGTGAATCCACAAGCGATATCTGTATTCGCCTGCCGGCACCCTTGATTTCAGGCTGTTCCAGCTGTGGTGGCGAAACCACCACCTTCTCCGAAGGGTTATCGAGCTTGATAAACTCATCGAAGTAGATATTGATTTTCTTCTGGTTTACATTCACGGCGCCATCAGCTGGCGAAGCTCCTATCACCTTGGGAGGAGTCTCGTCAAACCATCCGCCATCCGGCTGTCCCATCTTGGCACAGGAAACCAGCAATAGGAAGACAAGCAGATAGAAAGGCAAAAACAGGGTATTTGCCTTTATCCGATTCTTCAACAATTGTATGATGTCGTTCTTGTTTGTCATTCTTTTCTATCTTACATGTCCACTATTCCTGCAGATTATGCAGTAAAAGCCTTATTCATAAAGGCTTACTATATAAAAAGCCTTATTTGTTCATCATGAGCATCTCATCGATGTTCTTGCGGCTGTTGCTCAGACGAGGAATCTTATGCTGTCCGCCCAACTTGCCCTTGCTCTTCAACCATTCATTGAAGAGTCCCGGCTTAGCCTTCACTATCTCCAGGTGCTGGAGGGTAACATCGTGGAAGCGCTTTGCCTCGTAATCGCTGTTGATCTCCTGCAACTTGGTATCGAGCAGACTGGCAAACTCATTCAGGTCCTTTGGTTCCTCAGAGAACTCGATGAGCCACTGGTGGCGGCACTTGGCATTGCTGTCCATATAGACAGGAGCAGCGGTATATTCCGCAATCTGCGCACCCGTCTTCTCGCAGGCATAGGCAAGTCCCTTCTCGGCATTGTCCATAATCAGCTCCTCACCAAAAGCATTGATAAAGTACTTGGTACGGCCGGTGATGACAAACTTGTATGGATTGGTGCTGGTAAACTGTATGGTATCGCCAATCATATAGCGCCACAAACCGCAGGAGGTGGTAATCACCATCGCATAGTTCTTGCCTACTTCCACGCCCCAGAGAGGCACCACGGTAGGATGATCGCTTCCAAACTCATCCATCGGGATGAATTCGTAGAACACATCGTAATCTACCATCAGCGACATGGCTGGATCTGACGGATCATCCTGCAGACCGAAGAATCCCTCGCTGGCATTATAGGTCTCCATATAATGCATGTTAGAAGATGTGATGAGCTGCTCATACTGCTTGCGGTAAGGCGTGAAGGCGATGCCGCCATGGAAGAACACCTCCAGGTTAGGCCATACCTCCTCCAGATGCTGCTTGCCGGAAAGTTCCATCACGCGTACCAGTACGCTGAGCATCCAGCTAGGCACACCCGAGATATTGGTTACGTTCTTGTTCAGCGTTTCATGGGCGATGCGGTCGCGCTTCACCTCAAAGTCGCTCAGCAATGCGGTTTCCTTCTTAGGTACGCGCACCATGTTGGCAAGCGGATTGATGTTCTCGATGAGGATGGCACTCAGGTCACCCACCAGACTGCCCGAAACATTATAGTTAGGCGAATGGCTTCCACCGAGAATCAGGCTCTTGCCGTCGAATATCTTACTCTTTGGGTTGTTGCGCAGATAGTAAGCCACAGCATCGAATCCACCCTTGTAGTGGATGTTCTGCAAACCATCCTGCGAAACAGGGATGAACTTACTCTTGTCGTTGGTAGTACCCGAAGATTTGGCGTACCACTTCACCTGTCCTGGCCAAAGGATGTCTCTTTCGCCATGACGCATTCTGTCGATGTCGCCCTTCAATTCCTCATAGGTATTGACCGGCACATTCTGCGCAAACTTTTCGTAGCTATTTGTCGTATTGAGTAGATGTTTCACACCATATTCGGTGTTTTTGCCAGATGCCAAAAGGCGCATCAGTACCTCATGCTGCAATTCCTCTGCATCATGTACATACTTTTCCAAGCTCTTCTGGCGAGGCTTGAATACATTACTTACTATCGTTGTTAAACTCATATCTAGATATATATACCTTATAAAGTACTTGCAAAAGTACTTCAATCTTTTGATATAGAGAAAGTTTTTACTGTTTTTTAATACAAAACATAACCTATCGGGCAAGATAGGGGATAAGAATGTAAAATATCAAACAAAAAACTCCCTTGAGACTACCATATCCGTCAGTCTCAAGAGAGTCTTTCCCTTATCTTAATCCAGTTCTATCATCATAGATTATTCCTTATCTTCTGCAAAGGCAGCTGCCTCGGCGGCTGCGATGATGTCCTCGCGGCTCATTTCCTTTGGCTCTGCAGAGATATCACTCAAGTCAAACTCGTCTTCGCTTTCCTGAGTGGCTGTAGTGGTTATTTCTTCAGTAACAGTAGAAGCAACAACATCTTCAGCCTCCTGTTTTTCTGCGTCTTGCGAGATGATGAAATCATTCTTTACCTCGGTGGTAGGCACAGCCAGCACAGGTTCTTCTTCCATCTTTGTACGGTTTGCCTTGGCTGTAAACACAGAATCAATATACTGCGGTTCCTTGCGCAATCGTTCCAGGGTAAGCTTGGAAGCCAGCTGCTGGCTCTCCTTCTTGGAGTAACCCTTGCCTTCTCCGCCCTTTACACCTTCCATCACCACCTGATAGGTGAAAACAGGGCTTCCGTTCTTGTCTTTCTCCTGTCCCAGCATTACGAACTCCAGCTTCACGCGGTTCTTCTGGCTCCATTCAATGAGTTTGCTCTTGAAGTTCACCTCCTTGTAAGCCACCTTATCGATGTTTATCATTTTTGCCAGGATGCGCTTCTGCATGAATTTCATGCAGGCATCATAACCACGGTCCAGATAAATGGCACCAACCAACGCTTCGAAAGCATTTCCTCCCATATAGCTGTTATGAGAAGAACTGTGTCCATTAGATAAAACAAGTTGATTGATTCCCATCTCCTGGGCGAGCTTGTTGAGCGTATCACGCTGCACCAGTTTGCTTCGGGTATTGGTGAGGAATCCCTCTCGCTTGCCAGGAAAGTGCTGATACACGATATCACCCACTACAGCATCCAGTACGGCATCACCCAGAAACTCCAGGCGCTCGTTGTTCACAGGCTTGCCCTTGGAATTGCGGTGCATGATGCTCTTGTGCATCAGTGCCATCTTGTAATAACTGATGTCGTGGGGATAAAAACCTAGGATTTCGTACAAAGAAAAATAAAGCTCTTTATCCTTGCGGAAAGAGAGCTTTATTCTATCTATTAAATTATTCAGCATACTTCTTGAATACTACACAGCAGTTATGACCGCCGAATCCGAATGTATTGCTCAATGCAGCACGAACCTCACGCTTCTCAGCTTTGTTGAATGTGAAGTTCAGGTTGTAATCGAGCTCTGGATCATTGTCACCCTCTTCGTGGTTGATAGTAGGAGGAACGATATCGTTCTTCACACTAAGAACACAAGCCATAGCCTCTACTGCACCAGCAGCACCGAGGAGGTGACCAGTCATTGACTTAGTAGAACTGATGTTGAGCTTGTAAGCAGCATCACCGAAGACAGCCTTGATAGCCTTAGCCTCAGAGATATCACCTACGTGGGTAGATGTACCGTGAACATTGATGTAGTCAATGTCCTCTGGCTTGAGGTTAGCATCAGCAAGTGCGCGCTCCATCACGAGCTTAGCACCGAGACCTTCTGGATGAGAAGCTGTGATATGATAAGCGTCAGCGCTCTCGCCTTCACCTACCATCTCAGCATAGATCTTCGCACCACGAGCCTTAGCGTGCTCAAGCTCCTCGAGAATCAAGCAGCCAGCACCCTCGCCCATGATAAATCCATCACGGCTTGCGCTGAATGGACGTGAAGCATGCTCAGGGTCATCGTTACGAGTTGACAACGCGTGCATGGCATTGAAACCACCTACGCCACAAGCGCAGATAGCAGCCTCAGCACCACCACTGACAATGATGTTTGCCTTGCCCAGACGAATCAGGTTGAAGGCATCTGCCAATGCGTTGCTTGAAGAAGCACATGCAGATGTTGTGGTATAGTTTGGTCCGTGGAATCCGAAGTGGATTGAAATCTGACCAGATGCGATATCTGCAATCATCTTAGGGATGAAGAATGGGTTGAACTTAGGACCGTTCTCCTCATGAGTAGCGAAGTACTTCACCTCATCCTCGAAAGTCTTGATACCACCGATACCTACACCGAAAACAACACCAACGTTGTTCAAATCTTCTGTTTCAAGATCAATGTTTGCATCCTTTACACCCTGCATAGCGGCAATCATAGCCAACTGGGTATAACGGTCGAGCTTGCGGGCCTCCTTACGGTCAATCCATTCATTGATGTTCAGGTCCTTTACTTCGCAAGCGAACTTGGTCTTGAAATTAGTTGTATCGAAATGAGTAATAGGGGCAGCACCGCTCTTTCCAGCGAGGAGGTTCTCCCAAGTTTCCTCAGGAGAATTACCAACTGGAGTCACAGCACCAAGACCTGTTACTACAACTCTCTTTAATTCCATTTATAAAATTTTAGTTGCTAATTTACTTAGCGTTCTCCTCGATGTAAGCGATAGCGTCACCTACAGTAGCAATCTTCTCAGCCTTATCGTCTGGGATAGAGATAGAGAACTCCTTCTCGAACTCCATGATCAACTCTACAGTATCCAAAGAATCTGCACCGAGATCATTTGTGAAGCTTGCCTCTGGCTTAACTTCTGCTTCATCAACACCGAGCTTATCTACGATAATTGCCTTTACTTTGCTTTCAATTTCTGACATAATTGTAACCTTTAAAATGTTTATAATTTAATTTCTAATTAAAAATCTGGGTGCAAAGGAACACTTTTTTTTTGATATAAACAAATATTTTAGCAAAAAAAGTGCTTTTCAGTGCACAAACACCCCCCAATTGTGCATCTTTTTCGCCTTTTTTCGCTTTTTTGTTGGCTCTTTAAGATTATTTTGTTACTTTTGTACGGTATTAAATCAAATAGTTCAAACCGTATGACATTTACAGAAAACGCTAACAAGATTTTTAATCAGGCGATAGCCGATTATCACATCAAAGACAACATTGATACTCCTATCAATAATCCATTCGAGGAAGGTACCATCGAGAACCGTCTCTACCTCAAATGCTGGATCGACACCGTTCAGTGGCATTTCGAGGATATCATCCGCGACCCTCAGATTGACCCTGCAGAGGCGCTCGTACTGAAGCGCAGAATCGATAAGAGCAACCAGGACCGTACTGATCTCGTAGAGCAGATTGATTCTTACTTCCGCGAGGTTTACAAGGATGTTAAGGTGCTGGATGATGCACGCATCAATACTGAAAGTCCTGCATGGGCAGTTGACCGTCTCAGCATCCTTGCCCTCAAGATCTATCACATGAAGGAGCAGGTGGAGCGCCCAGAGGCTTCTGAAGAGCACAAGGCAAAGTGCCAGGCTAAGCTCAACGTACTCCTCGAGCAGCAGGTGGATCTTTCTACTGCCATCGACCAGCTCCTGGAGGACATCGAGGCTGGAAGAAAGTATATGAAGGTTTATCGACAGATGAAGATGTACAACGATCCTTCTACCAACCCTGTACTCTACAAGAAGTAAAACCGCATCAATCAGAATAGGGGCAGAGTAGGCTTTGTTTTTTACCATAAAAAGCGAAGCCCGCTCTGCTTTACACCTTATTATATATATAAAGAGACTAAAAAAGATGAAGACAGAGCATATTCTCGTTATTAGATTTTCGGCCATGGGTGACGTTGCCATGACTGTACCCGTGATTTATTCATTGGCAAAGCAGTATCCTCACGTAAGAATCACCGTGTTAAGCCGTTCCTTTGCTCGCCCGTTCTTCGAGAATCTTGCCCCAAATGTCGGTTTCATGGAGGCTGACCTCAAGGGGGAATATAAGGGTGTAAAAGGTCTCAATGCACTCTATCGCCGGCTCATCGCCAAGCAGTTTACCGCGATAGCCGACCTTCACAGCGTTTTGCGCTCCAGCTATCTGCGCATGCGCTTCAACCTCTCCAATTTCAAGGTGGCTCATATCGACAAGCATCGCAAGGGAAAGCGCAAGCTGGTGGCTTCCTCCGGCAAGGTGATGGAGAAACAGCCATCTTCCTTCCAGAATTACGCCGATGTCTTTGCCAAGTTGGGTTATCCTGTACAGATGGATTTCACTTCTCTCTTCCCGGAAGAAGGAGGAGACCTGAGCCTGCTCCCTGAACAAGTTTTCCAGGTTACTGTTGATAACAGCAAGGATAAATCCACAGTTATCAACAAGGATGCTCATAACCCAGCGGAACCTTGGATAGGTCTGGCTCCATTCGCTGCCCACGAGGGCAAGATTTATCCGGTACAGCAGATGGAGAAGGTAGTAGAGCGCCTGATTCACAATCATCCTCACTGTCGCATCTTCCTTTTCGGAGGCGGACAGACCGAAACTCCGGTGATGGATGCCTGGGAAGAGAAATATCCACAGGTAGTGAATGCATCAGGCAAGCTCCACGGCATTTCCGACGAACTCATCCTGATGAGTCATCTCCGCCTGATGATCAGTATGGACAGCGGCAACATGCATCTGGCATCTCTGGTCAATACCCCAGTGGTAAGTATCTGGGGAGCCACCCATCCATACGCCGGTTTTATGGGCTGGCATCAGAGTCCCGACAATGCCGTACAGCTCGATATGCCTTGCCGCCCATGCAGCATCTATGGCAACAAGCCGTGCATGCGTGGCGACTTTGCCTGCATGAAGAATATCTCGCCGGAGCTGATTGTGGAAAAAGTAGAGAACGTTCTGAACAGAAAATAAAGAGAATCTTTTCCTTCATAAAAGAAGAAGAGATGGATAAAGAGATAGAAGAAGCAGATTTTCCAATGACGCAAAAGTCAGGGGAAAACCTGCTTTTTTCATTATCCACAAACCCGTGGAAAAGTATAAGGAAAACCATAGGAATAACTATTTAATAACTTTGTGGATATCCACCGCTCCCATCCCGAAACCCGAGGAATAGGGATATCCACAGGGTTATTAATAAGTTTTTAGAAACTTTTTCGCAGTTTTTGACGGAAAAAAGATATAAACTTATTAACTTTGCACCGAATTGGGGAAATGTTGATAAAAGAGCTAATCCTTTAAAGACCAAGAAAAAGATTTCCAAGTCGAATACGGATAACTCTGCATAAGATATGGATAATGAAAAAAGCAAATTTAGAAGGTGTTTTTTATCCACTTATCCACGACATATCATCATCCTTATAATCTCTTTTTAAAAATAAGAAATAAAAAATATAATATTAATGTTATGGTGAAAAAAGAATGGATTGAGAAAGGTTACGTGGATGAACCGATCGACGAAACCTTAGACTTGAAAGCTGAAATCAGAAAGCTTTGCAAGGAGAAAGATGCGATTATCCTGGCGCACTACTACACAGTAGGCGAGATTCAGGATATTGCCGACTTTGTGGGAGATTCTCTGGCTTTGGCTCGTAAGGCTGCTGAAACAGAAGCTAAGGTGATGGTGATGTGCGGCGTACATTTCATGGCTGAGACCTGCAAGCTCTTGAGTCCAGACAAGATTGTGCTCTGCCCTGACCTGAATGCCGGCTGTTCGCTTGCCGACAGCTGCAAGGCTGAGGATCTTAAGAAGTATAAGGAAGAGCACCCAGGCTACCAGGTGGTAAGCTATGTGAATACCACCGCTGCCGTGAAGGCTTTGACCGATTGCGTGGTGACCAGTGGCAATGCCAAGAAGGTAATCGACAGTTTCCCACAGGATGCGAAGATTATCTTTGGTCCTGATTACAACCTCGGCAACTATATCAACAGCGTAACAGGCAGAAACATGCTGCTCTGGAACGGTGGCTGCCATGTACACGAGAAATTCTCGGTAGAGGCTATCATCAAGTTGAAGCAGGAGCATCCTGAGGCTGTTGTGATGGCTCACCTGGAGTGCAAGGCACCAGTGCTTGCCGTAGCCGACGTAAAGGGTTCTACCGCCACCATGCTGCATTATGCCCAGGAGCATCCTGAAATCAAGGAGTATATCATCGCCACAGAGGCAGGTATCCTGCATGAATTGGAGCGCAACTGCCCTGACGTCATCTTCTATCCTGTACCACCAGAGGTAAGTGAGGGTGGAGTAGGTTGCAGCTGCAATGAGTGCGAGTATATGAAGATGAATTCATTGAAGAAGATCTACAATAGCCTGAAGTTCGGCTGGCCTACAGTAGAAGTGGCAGAAGATATTGCCAAGGATGCTGTGAAGCCTATAGAAAAGATGCTTTCGCTCTCATAGGAAAAAGGTTATAGGCTTATGGGAGATATCTTATAGAATTATAGAAAAAAGGTTATAGGCTTATAGAAAAAGAGGATAAGCCCTAACGATTTTTTATATTCAGTGATTTTGAATCTCCGTTCAATAGTTTTGAATGTGCGTTCAATGATTTTGAATGTACGTTCAAAACTATTGAACGGAGATTTTCTTTAATAGTATCAACATTTTCCATTAAGGATATTCTTATTTTCCCTTAAGGATATTTCCATTTTCCCTTAATAGTATTCCTATTTTCCCTTATGGGATTGAGCCGTCATTAAACTAGTCATCCATCCACATCTTGAATCCTTCGCCACGAAGGGTATCCAGGTGAATGGAGGCATCCTTGGCGAAATATTTCCTGAGGTTATAAACCACGTTGTTGAGGTTCTCATCCGAACAGCTAATGCCTCTCCATACAGAATCCTTGAGATCCTGACGGGTAACTACTTCTCCTTTATTGATCCATAGAGCCTTGATGGTAGCATATTCCGTGTTACTCAGCGTTTTCTCGTTGTTACCATAAATGCTGAGAATATGGGTTTCTGTATCAAGGGTATAGGCTCCCATATTGATTTTGTGGGAGTTACTGAAGTCGCTATGTTTGGCGTAACGTTTCACCCACAGCAACAGCTTCTCTTTGCTGAACGGCTTCTCCAGATATACCACTGCGCCATTTGTTATAGCCTGTTCCTCAGTTTCCACTCCGCTATCAGAAGATACGAAGATGATAGGAATGTCTTCGGCGGCGAGTCGGATATCGTTGATTCTCTCAAGACTGTTTTCTTCTCCCACCATCACATCCAGGATAATGATGTTGGGGTTCAGTTTCATGATGAGACTCTCTATGCCAAACAGTGAGTTCTGAAAATAGACCTCATAGTCGGCAGCCTGCAGGATCTTGGTTGCGATGTTGCCAAACAACAGGTCATCATCTACCAGCAATACTTTTATCTTTTCCATTGTCTTGTTGTTTTTTCGGTTCTTGTTTCCTATTTCTTTTTCAGGGGAAGAGTAAAGGTAAAGGTGCTGCCCTTACCCGGTTCACTTTCTACCCTGATGGTTCCTCCATGTGCCCTGACGGCATATTTCACCAGAGCAAGTCCGATGCCATATCCGTTCTTATGCTGGGTTCCCGGTATGCGATAGAATTGCTCGAAAATCTTCTTCTGATATTTTCTGTCGATTCCGATACCGTTGTCTTTTACGCTGACGATGGCGAAATGTTCATCAGAACGGATACTTACTTCTATGTCAGCTTCCGCTTCAGAATACTTCACGGCGTTTTCTATCAGGTTGCCCAGAACATTCTCTATCAGATAGCGGTCTGCAGGAATCTCTTCCTTGCAGGTTCTGCAGTCATGGATATGTATGCTGTGTGGCTTGTCTGCATAGTTGCTATCTACCTGTTCCTGTGCCAGTTTTGCCAATTCCATGAGATTTACTGGTTCTTTGTTCAGAGCAAGCTTGTTTTCTCCTGCTTTGGCAGTAATGAGAATCGTCTTGATGGTATTGGCAAGATTCTGAATCTTCTTCTCCGAAGAATGTAGCAACTCCTGGAGCTGCATGTCTTCTATGCTGTCCTTGATGAACCCCAACGTGAGGAGTACGCTTGCCAATGGTGCCTTCAGGTCGTGGATGGTGCCATGAATGCTTACCTCTCGATTTCTCAAAAGGTTTTCCTTATTTCTGATGGCAGTCATCTGGTATCCTACGCAGAAGACGATGATGAGAGCTAACAAAATGGTGGCCACAAGTGTTTCTATAGAATTTCTGATGAAGGAAGATGGAGTTATATCCACCTTTGCTTGAACGAAACGGATCGGTTTGAGCCCGATGCCGATAGGCTTGCTAGCCTGCCAAGTCTCAATGTCCTTTGTTTGTCCATAACTCTTGATGACCTTTTTGTTCTCATCTAATATCAATAAGGTATAAGAGAAATCCTCATTTAGATTCTTCTTGAATATTTGAGAGAGTTTCTTGAGATTAATAGGATTACCTTTGGCGGTGAGCATGTCTTTGGTTAATAATCCCATAGCTTCCGCTTCGGTTTCCGCAATGCCTTTGTCTCTTAGGTCTTGGATGTTTATTTCGTCAAAATCAATAATATCTTCTTTCTTTGGCTTTGCTTTAAGAAAGTCTTCTTCTGTCATAGACTTATAGTAAACTCGCTGTTTCCCATCATTATGTGAGTGCTTGTTCTTATGTGCTCGTATTGCATATTCTTCATCGATGGCAATTCTTAGTACAGAATTTATCTTGTCTGTTTCATTGAGGATATAGTTTTTGTGCTGCAAATACATGTTATATACTTGTAGCAAAGTAACAACGATAAGTGCTAAAACTGTTATACAATAATATTTTTTCATGCTTAGTTTTTTAACTATTAAACTTTAAAAGTGCAAAAATACAAATAATTTTTCAAAGTAGCGTGCTTTCTAACATCATTTTTATATAATAATTTAGGGGGCAAATATTATGTGAGAAATGATGTAAAAAGTTTGGTAGTTTGAGCAATTTGCCGTAATTTTGCACCTAGATATTTTAATTAATATAAAGAGTAACAGCTATGGATATATTGAAAAATCATGAACAGGGCATTGTGAATGTCCGATATTGCGAGAGGACAGAATAAAGGAAAATCATGGTAAAATTCTTTGTGGTCATCAAGGACGATATGAATTGTTGAAACATCGTATAAAAGATTATTGTTGGCGAGTCATTAATAATAAAAAACTTAAGAGATGAAGTACATTTGGGTAGTGTTGATGTTATTTTTGTTTCCTTTCACTTGCTTAGCGCAGGTGAGAGGAAAAATTGTATCTGTATCGGATTCTTCTTGTGTGCCTTTTGTTACAGTTTCTGCTTTTGATAAAACAAATCGGTTTCTGGGTGGAGTGCGCAGTATGGAAACAGGAGAATTCTCTTTGGAGAGCAAAGGAAACATATATAAATTGTCTTTCCAGTCGATAGGTTTTGAAAAACGAGATACTATATCTCCTCTTGGTTTCAAGGGCGATATAGGTGTTGTTGTATTGCAATCAAAGGTGGAAAACTTAAAGGAGGTGGTAGCTGTGGCTGATATGGTGAGTAGAAATGCATCTAAAGAAACTGTATTCATCACCGATTCCCTTCGAAAAGGAACCACTAGTGCTATACAGCTATTAGCAAAAATTCCAGGTATAACAACAGATTGGGGAACAGACGAAGTGAATGTAGGAAAAGATAAAAATGTACCTGTAATTATCAATGGCAAGGAAGTAAAACGAGAATATGCCATCAGCATAAACCCAAAGCGCATCAAAACCGTAGAAATTATGCGTTATCCTGCTGGTAAATATTCTGAATATCCTGTAGTGCTCAATATGGAACTGGTTAATGACTATACTGGATGGGATATAAGTGCGTTCTCTCGCAATTTGTATTCTTTCAGAAATAAGCATTCCAATAGGGAAGTTATGGGTGCAAACTTTACCTATACATTTCCAAGAGTTAATCTGTATGGCAGCCTAAACTTTACGCATCGTCAGAATTATGATGTATTAGGTTATGAATATAGTAACTTGGGTGATGTGACGATAAAATCAAAGGCTATTGATTATAGAAAACCAAATATGAGTACTGGGAGCAATATTGGTAGTTTTAGTTTGGGAACAGATTATAAATTGTCAGATAATCAAACACTATCTGTGCAAGCTTGGATAGAGACAAAGGGAAGTAAACAAAGTGATTTCTTTTCTGTTTCTAATAGGGACGAAAAATATGAATCAAATAGCCTAGATGATTTCAATACAGATGATTATACTATTGGATTGTTTTATAAGGGAACGGTTCTAAAACATTTAAATTTATCTTCGGAACTCATATATAATAGGTATGATATTCATGAAGATAGATTTTATAGTGCAAAAAATGATGTAGCTCAAACCCCTTACAAGGGAGATAAAAACTATTGGCGTTATTATTTGTCTGGTTACTATAACTTAGGCAGTAAGGTGTCTTTGTGGGCAGACTTCACCCAAATATGGAAAGATTATTCTAATTCTGACCGAAATGAGAATGTTCTGTTGCATAGTAGCAAGGAAACTCGAAGTAAATTGATGGGAGCAATATCATATCAGCCATTTGGAAATTTCAATGCTTTGCTAGGCACTCATTTGTTGACTGTTAAAGATGAAAACCAATTGAAGGCTGTATCTGAGAAACATACATCTTGGATGCCTTTGTTTAAGGGTTATTGGAAACCTGTTAAGTGGATGTATTTGCAATATAATTATTTTTGTGATGTGGAGTATCCCAACCTTGATCAGTTGTCAACGGTAAGATGGCAAGTGAACGATGTGCTTTGGCATAGAGGCAATTCTGAGTTGAGACCTAGAATTATGCATTATTCTGAAATTACGGTCAACTTTGTCAATATAGTCAAGATTGACTATATGTACAAGCAGAGCAAGGATGAGATTATAGACTATTATCAGCAAGAAGAGGATAAAACTTATCAAACTCAAGCAAATTGTAATTACAGACATAATTACTTGGGAATGGAAGGTGATTATAATCTTGGCAAAGGCGTAGAACTGTCATTTGTTGCAAATTACCAATGGTATCATCGGTATATGAAAGATGACACGAAGCATTTTGGCAGAACCTGGTATCTTGATACACAGCTTCTTTGGAATGTTCCAAATACAAAATTGAGTTTCATGGCTAGCTATTTCCTTCGACATGACAAATTGCCATTATTACAAGGTAAACAGTATGATGAAGAGGAAAAGTTGTTTGTTGGAACTTCTTGCTCTTTGTTAAAAGGTAAGTTGCCAATATCTTTGGAAGTAAGCATACCGACTTCCATGATTTCCAAGAAGACTTATACGAAAGTGAGTCTTCCAAATTTTGCTTATCAAACCTATGGCGATAATAGAGTAAATGCTTTTGTTGCCCTTATCAGTGTTAAGTATAGTTTGGGTAAGGGGAAGACTACAAAGCTAAATAATAGTAAGAATTTAGATGTGGAAAAGTAAATGAATAGATTTCCTGTTTGTTTTCAGCATGATAGTATGCTATGTGGTATTACTTGCTTGCAGATGATTTGTAAATATTTCGGCAGAGAATATTCTTTGGATTCTCTGTCGAAACTCTGTTTTGCCACAACCGAAGGGGTTTCGATGCTTGGTATCAACGAAACAGCGAAGACCTTGGGACTGGATACGGTATGTGCCAAAACAAGTGTCGTAGAACTTAGCGAGACTCCGCTCCCCTGCATCCTTCATTGGAATCAGAACCATTTTGTGGTACTATATAAGGTAAAGAATGGAAAGAAATTCTATATTGCAGACCCTGGCAAGGGAAAGACAACTTATAACCTTGAAGAATTCAGACGGCATTGGATAAGCACTCGCTCTAATGACGAGGACAAGGGTATCGCCATGTTTTTCGAAACCACTCCTGCCTTCTTCACCTATCAGATGGAAGGAGAAGATAGACAGAAGGAGAAGCGTTCCTTCAAGTTCCTTT
>ERZ791617.317-NODE-317-length-34760-cov-12.4376_pt1 | contig 34760 bp, 23 predicted proteins | sample MGYA00510272_ERZ791617 | MGnify/ENA primary metagenome ERZ791617 (study PRJEB30046, sample SAMN00715200) | human gut metagenome | study: EMG produced TPA metagenomics assembly of the A metagenome-wide association study of gut microbiota in type 2...
TGATGGTGGGAATAGGAAAGGCGGCACAGAAGCAAATCCTCATCAAGGATGCCGCCGCCCTGGAAAATATCCGTAAGGTGGATGCCCTCGTCATCGACAAGACTGGCACGCTCACCATTCCTAACCAGAATGTAGACTTCACGAAAGTGGACGGACTGGATGACCTTGAGTCTCGCGAAACCCTCAAGCCTCATGCTTCCGAGGCAATGAAACTGTTGGAAAAGGAAGGCATCGAGGTGTATATGATGAGTGGTGATCGGGAAGAGGCGGCTCGCTATTGGGCAAGCAAGGCTGGCATCAAGCATTATCAGAGCAAGGTGAAGTCTGACGACAAGCAGGCCCTGGTCAAGAAACTCCAAACTGAGGGCAAGCATGTGATGATGATAGGCGACGGCATCAACGACACCCAGGCATTGGCTCTTGCCGATGTCAGTATGGCGATAGGCAAGGGAACGGATGTGGCGATGGATGTGGCACAGGTCACACTGATGGACGATGATCTGATGGCGATACCTGATGCCGTGAAGCTAAGCAGGAAGACAGTGGGCATGATTTGGCAGAACCTCTTCTGGGCATTCATCTACAATCTCATCTGCATCCCTCTGGCGGCAGGTGTCCTGCATCTCTTCGGCATCGACTTCCAGATTACACCGATGTGGGCAAGTGCCCTGATGGCATGTTCAAGCGTGAGCGTAGTTCTCAACTCTTTGCGATTGCGCTTCGCTTAAAGGTAATAGGATAAAAAAAGTAACAAACATCCGAAACCAAGATTTAAGTCTCGGATAAAAGGAGATATATTTATGTATTCAAGATATATATTGCTCAGTGCCTTGTTGGTTATTGGTGCTGAGACTTATGCAAAAAACAATAAGACAGAGGTTGCGTCTCTGTTATCATATAATGATTCTGGAGGAAACGCCCCAGCTGATTCCTCCTATCAGGATTCCATCTTCAAGGACCAGACCTTGCAAGAGGTGAAGGCGGTGGCACGCAAGCCGGGAACTGTGACTTGATGTAAAATCAGACAACCCCATAACAAAACGAATTGCCCAAGATGACAACTCAAATGTTCATCTTGGGCAATTCGTTTATATGGTCAATTGAAGGTTGTATGACTTATAATACAACAAACCCATCATCATAAACCGGCAATATTGGGAACCAGTTCATACAAACTGATTTGGATTTAAATCAAAATCAGCCTAATGACCGATTTGGGTTAAAACAGATGGTCGATGTCTCCCTGCGAGAGGATGGCGATAATGGTCTTGCCGTCGGGGGCATAGTTCACGTTGGTGGATGCGAAGAGTTCGTTCACAAGGTTCTCCATCTCCTTAGAGTCGAGCACCTGTCCGTATGGTATCGCCGCATTGCGTGCCAATCCGAGGGCTACGGCATGCTTTATCTCTTCGGCTGCCGACACGGTATCTTCTGCCGCAAGAGCCACGATGTCGCTGACGAGAGCCGGAGGGTTCAAGCCTTCGAGTCCTGCCGGCATACCGCCGATGGCATAGCTGCCGCCACCGAGATCGCTGAAGTCGAAGCCCAGCAGCGTCATATCTTCCTGTATGCTCTGGAACACTACGTTGTCTGACGGACCGAACTGCACCATCTCCGGAAAGAGGAGCTTCTGCGAATGCCCTGCCTTGTCGGTTATCTGCTGCATATATCCATCATAGAGCACTCGGATATGTGCCCTGTGCTGGTCGATTATCATCAGTCCCGACTTCACTGCCGTCATGATATAACGGCCCTTATACTGATAGTGCGACGGCGACTTCTCTTCTATCGGCATTTTGGCATTGAGGGCAGAAGAAACCGGTTGCCCTTCCCCACCCTCTTGCAGTTCGCCACCGCCATTCTGGAATTCAAAATCATGAAACAGCGGCTGAGTCTCGCCGGCATCCGTTCCACCGAAAGAAACGGTCTCACCTCCCGGCAGAGAATCATCTTGGATATCACCGGCTCCCTCATAGAGCTGCTCCCAGTTCTCGGGTATTGCCGGCTGACGGAAGTTGCTGCTGAATGGATTATACGAAGGATTGTAGTCCACCTTCGGCATCTGGAAATCCTGCATTTCCCCTGTCTGATGAAACATCGGAATGTCAGGTTTCCCCTCGGTGTCGAAATCTATCGACGGCACATCGTTGAAGCGTCCCAGCGAGTCCTTCACGGCAGCCATCAATATCTGCCATATCGTCTGCTCGTTCTCGAATTTTATCTCTGTCTTAGTGGGGTGTATATTCACGTCAATATCTTCTGCCGGCACATCGAAATATATGAAATACGGCACCTGCTCTCCTTGCGGAATGAGTCTCTCGAAAGGTGTCAGCACCGCCTTGTTGAAATAGGGATGCTTCATATACCTGCCGTTGACGAAGAAATACTGATGGGCATTCTTCTTTTTCGACGACTCAGGTTTTCCCACAAAACCATGGATACGGCACACCGTGGTGTCAACGCCTACAGGCAGCAGGCTTTGGTTTAGACGCTTGCCGAAGACTTCGATGATGCGCTGACGGAAACTGTCGCCATGCGGACGCAGATTAAGCACCTCGGTACCGTTACTCGTAAACGTGAAGTGGATATGCGGGTATACGAGCACGATGCGCTCGAAGGCAGCCATGATATTGTTCAGTTCCGTGGTATTCGACTTGAGGAACTTCCGCCTTGCCGGCACGTTGAAGAAGAGGTTCTGTATCAGGAAATTGCTTCCCTCCTGACAGGCGATAGGTTCCTGGTTAAGCACCTTGCATCCTGAGATGGACAGCAGCGTGCCCACCTCGTCGCCCTTCTGACGGGTCTTCAGTTCCACCTGTGCCACGGCAGCTATTGACGCCAGCGCCTCGCCACGGAATCCCATGGTGTGTAGAGAGAAGAGGTCGTCGGCCTGTCTTATCTTCGATGTGGCATGGCGCTCAAAGGCGAGACGCGCATCGGTGTCAGACATACCCTTTCCGTCGTCGATCACCTGGATGGATGTCTTTCCGGCATCCACCACAAGCACGTCGATGCGGCTGGCTCCGGCGTCAACGGCGTTCTCCACCAGTTCCTTGATGACAGACGCGGGGCGCTGTATCACCTCACCGGCTGCTATCTGGTTGGCCACGGAATCGGGCAGCAGTTGTATTATATCGCTCATATATTATCTGTAATCTTTTATCTGTATCAGCCCCTGTCTGGGTGCTGCTTGAATTAAATCCGGCGGGAGACTTTGCTGCTGTACATCGCCCCTCCCCCGGACAGTCTGCCGGGAACAGTCACCGGCAACATCAGTTCTCCGGCTTGTTCTCCGTAGCCGCCACGCTTTTCAGTTCGCCACCCTCGATATGCTGCAGCGGAGCGGCATGGCGGGTGATGTTTTTCAGCTGCGTACCGTCTTTCTTTCCGCGCCATTCATAGATGTCGTCTTTGTTTATCGGACGGATATAGTCGAACCATGTGAATCCGTCGAGCTTGTATCGCTCCGGCGGAATCTGCGTCATGGGATACCACGTGCCGTCGGTTTTCGATGTCCATATCTTCTGCAACTGTCTGTCGCGCATAAACATCTTCATCGTGTCGGTCTCGATATACACCAGTCCCATGAGCGTTGAGTCTTTGTCGTCAACGGGATAGTATATCGACCTGACATTGCCTATTGCCTCGGTCTGCGTTATCTGTCCCTTGGTGAAATAAGCGAACATCTCCTTCGACGACAGCTGCTGGTAGTGATCCTTGTCTGGCATCAGCTCGGCAGTGAGTGCCTGGTTGATGATATGCGCACGGTCGATGGTGGAGTCTTTCATGAACACCTGTATCTCCTCGCCGAGCAACTGTCTGTCGCCGCTCCATGCTATAGGGTCGCGATACATCGTCATGCAGGAGCCTTTGGTGTTGTAGACGAGGGAGTCGCACACCGCCTGCACATCATTGCGGAAGGCTCTCACCTTGTTGTAGCAATGCGCCGTGCGATACACGGAGTCGGTGTTCAGATGATATGTTATCACCTTTATGGTGTCGGAATGCACGAAGAGTGTGTCCTTCTGCGAATATTCCATCATCACGGGATTCTCCGTAGCGAAGGCGAAACCGTTTTTCTCGTTATACCACAGATAGTTGCAGTGGAGTTCGTTTTTCTTCTGCGTGTCTTTGTATATCACGTTACGATAGCCCTGGCTTATGCCTCGCTTCTCGTCGTAGAAGAGGCTGTCGCCGGTTATCTCCTTGCCTTTGTTCGACATGATAGACCTGCCATAGAGCCGTGCCCTACCGGTGTTGGTGTTGTAATATCCGTCTGAAGTGTGTATCACGCTCTCCTTGCTGCGTATCACCGACGGGCCAACGATATTGGCGAGCGACGTGCGGGTGTCGTAATGCAGGGTGTCGGTGGTAAGGGTGAACTTCGGGTTGCGCAGGTTCACGTTGTAGATGAACACCGCCTTGCGTGTCTCGGTGTCGTATACTCCCCAGTCGCTCACGAGCACGTTGTCTCTGTCCACCATCTTTCCTCCCTCGAAGAAATATCCGATATTGGAGAGACGTTCGTAGTTGAGACTGTCGGTATACAGTTTCGTTCCGCGATGGCGCAGCAACACGTTGTGTCGAGCCTCTGCCATCTGTTTGTCGCCGTCGTAGAAGGCATAGTCACTGGTGAGCGAGAGGGTGTCGCCCTGTCGCATCTTCACATGTCCGAAGGCTTTGAAGGAATTTGACTCCTGATAGAAATAGGCACTGTCGCAGGTGAGCAACGCTCCTTTGTGAAGAAACGCCACATTGCCGTTGAGAATCTGTGCCCCGGCATGTTCGCCATATTGGTTGAAGCGCAGCATGTCGGCATGTTTCAGATACACACGCTCGTCGGTCTTGGGGCGATGGCGGCCTTTGGCTACCTTTCGCGACTGTGCCACGCAAAGTCCAAACAGGCATAGAACAACAGCCAACTGTATTCTATGCCCGCTCAGATATCTTGATATCTTGTTTATTGTATTCATCTAATATCTTGATGATGCTTCGTTATTTCACCCAACCTTTATATTCGAAATTGCAGTTGCGGTATGCTTCGTCGATGTGGATGTATGTGGTCTTGATCTTCTTCTGTATCCACTCCTTCAGGTAGTCTGCCTTGCGGCGTGCCATCACGATGTCTCTCATAGCCTGGAAGTCTTCGGTAATGGTAGCACGGTGAGCGTCAACACGATTCACGAGCTTGGCTATGACGCAGACTGTCTTTCCCTTGGAGTTGACCATCTGGAATGACTTGGAAATCTGTCCCACCTTCATGGTGTCTACCACTGCCGCCACCTCTCTCGGCAGGTCGCGCATGCGGAACTTGCTGGTGTAACCGTCTTCCGACTGGTTTGCCATCAGTCCGTTGTTGTTCTTCGTGTCTTTGTCGTCAGAGAGATATGAGGCTGCTGCTTCGAAAGTGAACTTGTTGGCACGGATGTCGTTGGCGATGGAGTCGAGACGGTTCTCGGCATGGGTGATTGCCTCCTGGCTCACCTTCGGGATGCGCAGGATGTGGCGTACCTTGATTTTGTCGCCTCTCTTGTCGATGAGCTGGATGATATGGTATCCGAACTCCGACTCCACGATCTTTGATATCTTCTTAGGATCGGTGAGGTTGAACGCCACTGTGGCAAACGCCGGGTCGAGCATTCCGCGGCCTACATAGTCATCGAATTCTCCTCCCTGACGAGCCGTTCCAGGGTCCTCAGAATAGAGTCTGGCGAGGGCGGCGAAGGATGTCTCGCCACGGGTCACACGGTCGGTATAGTCACGCAGGTCGTTCTTTATCTTGTTTATCTCGTCTGGCGAAACCTTAGGTGCCTGGGTGATAATCTCCACTTCCACCTCGGTAGGAATCAGCGGCAGACTGTCTTCTGGCATATTCTCGAAATAGCGGCGCACGTCGGCAGGCGATGCCTGGATGTCCTCAACGAGTTTGCTTCGCATGCGCTCAATGAGCTGGTGGTTCTTGAAGTCGTCGTGCAGACTCTCTTTCATCTGCTTCACGGTCATCTTCTTCCACTCCTCGAGTTTCTCGCGACTGCCGGCATTGCTTATCCAGTAGTTTATCTGCTGGTCTACGCTTTTCGTCACCTCTGCCTCTGACACCTCGATACTGTCGAGGGCTGCCTGATGCAGAAAGAGTTTCTGCACTGCGAGCTGTTCCGGTATGACGCAGTCGGGATCACCGTTCCACTTCATTCCTTCCATCTCGCCCTGCAGACGCATGGCCTCGACGTCAGACTTGAGGATTGCCTCGTCGCCTACCACCCACACCACTTGGTCTATGATGCTCCGTTCGTTGGCGGGTCTGTCGTCGCTATGTTTCTTGTCAGCACCGGCTTTGCCGGCATTTGCCGAGTCGGCGGCTGTCACATCGTCGTTGGCAGGGGTTGCCAGATAGCGGCTTGCCGCACCGTTTGCCACGAGTAGCACTCCTGTGAGTGCAAGGGCGAGGAATGTCTTCTTTAATCCGTATCTCATTTACTTTCTGTCGTTAATATAAAAACTAATACTCTTGTGTTAAACCCCATACGGCAATCAGAGCGTTTAATGCAGCATTACATTACCGCTTTCTGTCTTTTGTCTTTATCAAGTGTCCTTTATCTGTTTTCAATCCACAACAACTCGCCATTGCGAACCAAGAGTCAAACGAAATCCACTCTTCTAAAGAGCCAAAATCCAAGTAAGCCCTAATGACCGATTTGGGTTAAAAATATACTATTGGGCAAAGGTACATATAATATTTCATCTATCACTCCGCTTTTAATCTTTTTTATTCCATGTTATGAAATAATCTCGACGTCTACGATATGATTGAAGGCAGGATATGGGTGTGGGATGGATTGGAAAGCGAATCTACGAACATCCTGCAACAGAAAAACGCCGTGGCGACTTCTATGTGAAATCATGCCACGGCGTTATTGCTGTTTATCCCCTATCGGCAACCATACCGTTTTCGGGGCATCCTGTTTCAAGACTCGTCGTCATCAGAAACAGGTGTTAAATTTTCTGCATCAATGCTTGTTTACGGTTTCAAGCACCTCCTTGTTTACCACTACAGGATACTTCTTGCGGAGCTCTGCTATCCAGCGCTCTTCGAGCAGGTTCTGGTAGTCGGCGATGACAAGGCCCTTCACGTCCTCATACTCCTCCGGACCCTTCTTCAGAATCTTGCCGAACACATCGTCGATAGGATAATCCTTGAGCGACTGCACGGTGGTGTCTTTCTTGAATACCATCTTGTCTACGAAGGCATTGTCGCCCTTCTTGAAGATTCCCTTCTCCACACGGATGCGGATAACGGAGTCGTTGTTGAATGTGGTGCGCAGCTTGTCTGCCCACTTGCTGAAGGCAAGACCCTTCACACAATCCTTCACTGCCTTCTGGTCTTCTACGTTCTTCACGTGGAATGCCATACCCTTGAAGCGAGGCTCCGACCATGCGTAGTTCTTCTTGTGCTTCTTGAAGTAAGCTGCAAGACCCGCCTCGTCTTTGGCTGCCTTGTCCCATACGTTACGGTTGCTGATCTCAAAGAGCATCAGTCCGTCGTGATACTCACGGATGAGGTTCTTCAGGTCATTGTCCTTGGCTGTCAGCTCCTCTGTGCGCTGGGCGAGCACCTTCTCTCTGGTCAGTGCGCCCTTTGAATTCTTCACAATGTTGGTCACGCTGTCGGTGGCTACCTTCATGCGGACGTTTCTCGACTCAAGGAACTTCATGATGTTGGTTCTCAGACTGTCGTATGGCTCGAGCTGCTTGCGGTCTTTCATATATATGATATGATAACCCACGGAGGTGAGCACAGGTTTCGACATTTCGCCGACCTTCAGTCCGTATGCAGCGTTGTCAAACTCTGGCAGTGTCTGACCAGGAGAGAGCCAGTTCAGTTCTCCGCCGTTGCGTGCAGAACCCGGGTCCTGAGAATATCTCCTTGCGAAATCAGCGAACACCTTCTCGAATTCCTCCATGCCTACCGGTACGGCCGGCTCGGTGACCTTGATGGTCTTCTTGCCCTTCTTCACGGTCTTCACAACCGGTGCGAGAGGCTTAGGCATCTTGGAGAGGAGCACATTATAGATGGAGTCTGCACGCTGTGCAGCCTCAGTCTTCTGCTGGTCTTTGGCGTCTTGAGGGAGATAGAGCAGGATGTGCATAGGACGAATGAGTCCCTTGTCACCGATGCGGTCTTTGGTGTCCTGATACATCTTCTTTGCCTCAGCCTCAACGGCCTCGTCACTGGCGAACGACGGCAACACCTGCTGGTCGCGGTAGGAGCGGAACTCCTTCTTGAAAGACCGCAGCGTGTCCACCTTGGCGTCGTATGCCGCAGCGACCTTCAGCTTATAGTTGATAAACAAATCCACATAGTCAGCGACGCTCTTCTTGTCGATAACGCCCTCAGAGTTGTTCTTGTTGTATGAATACTCAAACTCAGAGCGTGATACCGGCTGCCCGTTGATAGTCATTATCGTCGGGTCGTTTTGCTGTGCGTGTGCCACTCCGCTCACAAGCAGCATGGCACAGAACAATGATTTGAATTTCATCTGTTTTCTGTATTGTCTTTAAGATATTATGGCATGAGGCCTACTGTAAACGGTAAGACCTCACGCTATGTCGTGTAGTTAATAATAATGTTTATTCTGGACGTGAATAGTTTGGAGCCTCGCTTGTGATAGAGATGTCGTGTGGATGACTCTCAAGCACTCCGGCGTTTGTGATACGCACGAACTTGGCTGAATGGAGATCGCTGATAGTGTTGGCTCCGCAATAGCCCATACCTGAGCGCAGACCACCAACGAGCTGATAGATAACCTCCTGCAGTGTTCCCTTGTATGGCACACGACCGGCGATTCCCTCCGGCACGAGTTTCTTCACATCCTTGGTGCCAGCCTGGAAGTAGCGGTCCTTCGAACCGTTCTCCATAGCCTCGAGGCTACCCATTCCGCGGTAGCTCTTGAACTTACGTCCGTTGAAGATGATTGTGTCGCCAGGGCTTTCCTCTGTTCCGGCTACGAGCGAACCTATCATCACTGAGTATCCACCGGCAGCAAGTGCCTTCACCACGTCGCCCGAGTAGCGCAGACCACCGTCGGCAATCAATGGCACTCCTGTTCCCTCAAGAGCTGAAGCCACATCATAAACGGCACTCAGCTGAGGCATACCGACACCAGCCACGACACGTGTGGTGCAGATCGAGCCAGGACCGATACCTACCTTCACGGCATCAGCACCATTGTCAACAAGCATCTTGGCAGCGGCTCCTGTAGCCACGTTGCCTACCACGATGTCAACATTAGGGAATGATTTCTTTGCCTCAACGAGCTTCTCAATAACATATTTAGAATGTCCGTGAGCGGTATCGATGACGATGGCATCAGCACCGGCATTCACGAGAGCCTGCATGCGGTCGAGTGTGTCTGCCGTAACGCCCACGCCGGCTATCGTCTTTGCAAGCCATTGGCTTGTCCTTTGCCTTGGTGATGTCCTTGTATGTGATGAGTCCCACGAGGTGGTTTTCACTGTCCACAACTGGGAGCTTCTCAATCTTGTTCTCCTGCAGGATGTTTGCTGCAGCGGCAAGGTCGGTCTTGATATGTGTGGTTACGAGGTTCTCTGATGTCATCACCTCGTCAACCTTGCGGTCGTGGTTGAGTTCGAAGCGGAGGTCGCGGTTTGTGACGATACCTACGAGATGGTTGTCATCATCGACTACCGGAATACCACCGATATGATATTCTGCCATCATATCGAGGGCCTCACCGACTGTGGATCCACGGCGGATGGTCACAGGGTCGTAGATCATACCGTTTTCGGCACGCTTCACGATTGCTACCTGTCTTGCCTGTTCCTCAATGCTCATGTTCTTGTGGATCACGCCGATACCACCCTCTCGTGCGATGGCGATGGCCATTGCCGACTCTGTTACGGTGTCCATGGCAGCCGTAACGAATGGTATGTTCAAATCGATGTTACGCGAGAACTTGGTTTTCAACTCTACTGTGCGTGGCAGTACTTCTGAATAAGCTGGGATTAGGAGGACGTCGTCGAAGGTGAGACCGTCCATTACAATTCTATCTGCAACAAATGATGACATAATTTGTATTTAAAAAATTTATTGCGTGCAAATTTACTGTTTTTTTTCGATACGATAAACTCTTTTGCCAGTTTTCTGATAGCGTTAAAAATATTTAACCCAAATAGGTCGTCAGGGCTTGCCTGGATTTTGCTCTTTTAGGAGAGTGGATTTTGTTTGGCTTTTAATGAGTAATAGCGAGCTATTGCGAATTAAAAACAGACAAAAGATACCTTATAATAAAAAGCAAAAGATAGCAAGCAGTTATAAAATACTACCTTTGAACGGTCTAATGACAGATTTGGATTTAATTCGGACTCGTAGAATCTGATGTTTATTATAAACAGACGAGCAGACAAGCCGTCTGGGAAGAACGCAATCTCCACATCCATTTGTCTCCTCGCCTGCTTCTATATATACGTTTTGGCAACCAGCATCTCCCCTACGGGGGAGAACGAGAGGGGGCTGATGTTCAAATCATAATCGCCATGCTGATGTTACTGCCGACTTTAGCCCCCACCTAACCTCCCCCGTAGGGGAGGGACTGTATGTCCGGAACTGACCATCTCTGTATATTCGGAACTGACTATCTGTGAATATTCGGAACTGACTATTAGTAATTTACCTCCTCGCCCGCTTCTATATATACGTTTTGGTAACCGGCATCTCCCCTACGGGGGAGAACGAGAGGGGGCTGATGTCTGTAGTGTTGAAAACTGTCCCGGCCCTTTCGAAAGGTAAGGATGGGTTATCCTACAGGGGAAGCACTGTCTCCCACTTAGTTCGCCAACTCAGAGAAGAACTTTATCCTGACGAGTCTCACCTCATCCTCGGTATAGTCCTCGCCGAGTTCGTCCATTGCCACTTCCAGGTCGTCAGTCTCGCTCTCGCGGAAATATTCGTATATGTCGTCGATATGGTCATCGTCCATCACATCCTCAAGGAAGTAGTCGATATTTAGCTTCGTTCCACTGTATACGATTGCCTCAATCTCAGTGAGAAGGTCCTCAAAGTCGATGTTCTGTGCATCTGCAATGTCGTCGAGCGGCATCTTGCGGTCGATGCTCTGTATTATCTTCACCTTCAGCATAGACTTCTTCGGCACGGTGCGTATTCTCAAGTCCTCAGGTCTCTCGATGTCGTTCTCCTCGCAATGGCGCTTTATCAGGGCAATGAATTCCTTGCCGTAGCGGTGTGCCTTGCCCACACCAACGCCTGGGATATTCACCAGTTCTTCGAGAGATATCGGATATACCGTAGCCATCTGCTCGAGCGAAACATCCTGGAATATCACGTATGGCGGGATGCCCAGCTTGCGGCTCGTGTCTTTTCTCAGGTCCTGGAGCATGGCAAAGAGTTCCGGGTCGAGCGCCGCCGTCTGTCTCTCGCCCACCTCATCGTCGTCGTCTTCGCTGAACTCAGCGTCTTTCACCACCATGAAGGTGTACGGGTTATTGATGAAATCGAGTCCACCCTTAGTAATCTTCAGCACTCCATAGTTCTCCACGTCTTTCTTGAGGAAGCCGGCGATGATAGACTGCCGGATTACGGGGTTCCAGATCTTTATGTCGCAGTCTTCGCCCTCTCCGAACTCCGGCAGCAGGTCATGCTTGTGGTCTTTTATGTCGTCGGTGTCGCGGCCCTTCACGAAGTCTATCACGTAGTCGGAACGGAAATCCTCCTTCAATGCCTTCACCGCCCTGAGCACTATCACCGTCTCTTTCGTGGCATCTATCTTCACCTTGGGATGCAGACAGTTGTCGCAGTTGCCGCAGTTGTCCTTGGGATAATCCTCACCGAAATAGTGGAGCAGCATCTTGCGTCGGCATACTGACGATTCGGCATACGCCGCTGTCTCCTGCAGCAGTTGTCTGCCGATGTCCTGCTCCGCCACGGGTTTGCCCTCCATGAATTTCTCCAGTTTGTGAAGGTCCTTGCGTGAATAGAATGCTATACACTTGCCTTCTCCGCCATCGCGTCCTGCCCTACCCGTCTCCTGATAGTAGCCTTCGAGGCTCTTCGGTATGTCGTAGTGTATCACGAAGCGCACGTCGGGCTTGTCTATTCCCATGCCGAAGGCTATGGTGGCTACGATAACGTCGATCTTCTCCATAAGGAAATCGTCTTGCGTCTTCGACCGTGTGGCAGCGTCGAATCCTGCATGATAGGCGGCCGCCTTGATATTGTTCGCCTGGAGCACGGCGGCAAGCTCTTCCACCTTCTTGCGCGACAGACAGTATATGATACCGCTCTTGCCGCTGTTCTGGCGTATGAACTTCACGATGTCGCGGTCTACGTCCTTTGTCTTCTGCCTCACCTCATAATATAGGTTCGGACGGTTGAAGGAGCTCTTGAACTCTTTGGCCTGGGTGATGCCGAGGCTCTTCTTGATGTCCGTGCGCACCTTGTCGGTCGCCGTTGCCGTGAGGGCTATCACGGGGGCATTGCCTATCTGACCGATGATGGGTCTGATGCGTCGGTATTCCGGACGGAAGTCGTGGCCCCATTCCGAAATACAGTGTGCCTCGTCGATGGCATAAAACGAAATCTTCACCGACTTCAGGAATTCCACATACTCCTCCTTGGTCAGCGACTCGGGAGCCACATACAGCAGCTTGGTCAGTCCGGATCGTATGTCTTTCTTCACTTGGTCGATGGCAGCCTTGTTGAGAGAGGAGTTCAGATAATGTGCCACTCCCGTCTCTTCGCTCATGCCGTTTATCACGTCCACCTGGTTTTTCATCAGCGCTATGAGCGGCGACACGACAATTGCCGTACCTTCCATCAAGAGAGAGGGCAGTTGGTAGCAAAGCGACTTGCCGCCTCCCGTAGGCATGAGCACGAAAGTGTCGTTGCCGGCAAGCAGGTTGCGGATTATCTCCTCCTGTTCTCCCTTGAAGCTGTTGAAACCGAAATAGTGCTTCAGTTTTTCAGTAAGATTAACATCATTAGTCATATAACAAGCTGTTTCCTTATTATGTCTCATTCCAATGCCGGCGGCAGCATGCAGACATCCGTGGTCCGCACCTGCCGTTGGCATCGTGTGTTTTATGAATAGTTCCTTTAGTCTGTCTCGAGTTTCTGCAGATGCGCCTTGTCGAGCTGTGACTTGGCGTAGTCGAGAGTGACCGTGAATTCCTTCACGTTCTCCGACGGCACGTCGAACATGGCATCCATCATCACGCTCTCCACAATAGAACGGAGTCCGCGTGCACCGAGTTTGTATTCCATTGCCTTGTCAACGATAAAGTCGAACACGCCGTCTTCGAATTCCAGCTTTATGCCGTCTATCTCGAAGAGCTTCTGGTATTGCTTCACGATGGAGTTCTTTGGCTCCACGAGAATAGAGCGCAGGGCTTCCTTGTCGAGAGGGTTGAGATATGTGAGCACCGGCAGACGACCGATAATCTCTGGTATCAGTCCGAACGACTTGAGATCTTGCGGAAGGATATACTTCATCATGTCCTTCTTGTCTATCTTCTTCACATTCTGCACGGAGTTGTATCCCACCACGTGTGTGTTCAGTCGCTGGGCTATCTTGCGCTCTATGCCGTCGAACGCACCGCCACAGATGAAGAGGATGTTCTTCGTGTCGATATGCACATAGTCCTGGTCGGGATGCTTGCGGCCTCCCTTTGGCGGAACGTTGACCATCGAACCCTCGAGGAGCTTCAGCAGACTCTGCTGCACTCCCTCGCCGCTGACGTCGCGGGTAATCGAAGGGTTGTCGCTCTTGCGGGCTATCTTGTCCACTTCGTCGATAAACACGATGCCCCGCTCTGCCAGCTCCACGTTGTAGTCAGCCACCTGCAGCAGTCGGCTGAGGATGCTCTCCACGTCTTCGCCCACATAGCCTGCCTCGGTGAACACCGTGGCATCGACGATGGTGAACGGTACATCGAGCAGCTTGGCTATCGTGCGGGCAAGAAGGGTCTTTCCGGTACCGGTGCTTCCCACCATGATGATGTTGCTCTTCTCTATCTCCACGCCGTCGTCGGTGGGTGCCTGCTTGATTCGCTTATAGTGGTTGTATACAGCCACGGAGAGATAGCGCTTCGCCTCGTCCTGTCCGATGACATACTGGTCGAGGTAGTCTTTTATCTCATGGGGCTTTGGAACTTCCACGGAATCCCAGGAACTGAAATCGTGCTTATCCTCACCGTCGTCGTCCAGCAGATGGTTCGCCTTGAGGATGTCGAATGCCTGTGCCACGCAATGGTCGCAGATGTAGCCGTTCATACCCGAGATAAGGAGCTTCACATCGTGCTCCCCTCTGCCGCAGAAGGAACACACCTTCTTTTTTCTTTCAGCCATATCTTCTCCCTACCTTATTATTTTCTTGTAAGCACCGTGTCAATCATCCCATATTCGCGGGCCTCTTCTGCCGTCATCCAGTAGTTGCGGTCGGAGTCGTTCCACACCTTGTCGTATGGCGTGTGTGAATGGTTGGCGATTATAGTGTAGAGTTCTTTCTTGAACTTCATGATTTCCTTTGCCTCAATCTCGATGTCGGATGCCTGTCCCTGCACTCCGCCCAGCGGCTGGTGTATCATCACGCGGCTGTGGGGCAGAGCGGAACGCTTGCCTTCGGTTCCTGAAACGAGGAGCACTGCCGCCATCGACGCTGCCATACCGGTGCAGATGGTGGCAACATCGCTGGAGATGAACTGCATGGTGTCGTAGATGCCGAGACCTGCCGTCACGCTTCCACCGGGACTGTTGATATAGATTGAGATGTCCTTGCCTGAGTCTACCGAATCAAGATACAGGAGCTGTGCCTGCAGTGTGTTGGCGGTGTAGTCGTTCACCTCAGTGCCGAGGAAGATGATGCGGTCCATCATGAGACGTGAGAAAACGTCCATCTGGGTAACGTTGAGCTGGCGCTCCTCCAGAATGTAGGGGTTCATGTATTGAGCCTGTGTCTTCATCACATCGTCGAGCACCATACCACTCATTCCGAGGTGCCCGGTAGCGTATTTTCTAAAATCGTTATTCATATATTCTTATGTGTTCTGATATAAAAAAAAGAGGTTATCCACCTTTTCTTATACAAAGATAATAAAAAAGTAGATAACCTCTAATATATATCAGAGATTTTTTTAATCAAAATCTATTATTCGCCCTTCATCATCTCGTTGAACTCGTCGAGAGTTGCCTCCTTCTGAGTGAGCTTCACTACATTCTTGAGTGTTGCAACGAGCTTGCGGTCGATGCTGCGGTCAACGAGTGAGTCTACGAACTCCTTCTTCTTCAGCATGTCGTTGGCATAGTTCTCGAGATACTCCTCAGGAACGTTTGTCATGCCATACTGAGCAAACTGGGCGCGGGCTGCCTCCTTGGCTGTCTCCTTCAGGTCGGCGTCGTCGATCTTGATGCCGTTTGCCTCAACGAGCTGCTCGCGAACCAGGTGCCATGTCAGCTCCTTGATGCTCTGTTCGTAGTTGTCCTCAACGAACTTCTCGCCCTTGTCCTTGTTCTGGGCGAGCATGAAGCGCTTGAGCAGTGCGTCCGGATACTCCAGCTTGCCTACCTTCTCCTCGAGATACTTGCGCAGGTCAACGAGGAACTTGAAGTCGCCGTCGTTGGCGAGCTGCTCCTTCAGACCCTCTGCGATCTTCTCGCGGAATGCCTTCTCGTCCTTCACCTCATCCTTGCCGTAAACGGTGTCGAAGAGCTCCTGGTTCACCTCTGCCTTTACGAAGCGGGAAATCTCTGTCACCTGGAAGCTGAAGTCTGATGTGAGGTCTGCCACCTCTTCCTTCTTCATCTTGAGCAGTGAAGAAACCTCAACGTCGCTCTCCGGGTATGCCTTCTTTGGGTTGAAGGTGATGATGTCGCCGAGCTTGCAGCCCTCGAAGAGCTTCTTCTGGTCTTCCACCTTGATATAATCCGGCATAAGGACTGCGCCCTCTACGGTGATGCCGCCTTCCTTGGTGTTGCCGTTCTCGTCGAGCTCGCGGATGTCGCCCTTGAGCATATCGTTTGCCTGATACTCCTCTGCCTTGTCGTAGTGGCCGGCACGAGAAGCGAACATATCGATCTGACGGTTCACGAGGTCGTCGTCAACCTTGATTGTGTAGTAGTCGAGAGTATCCTTGTCGGTGAGCTCCACCTTGAACTCTGGAGCCACGGCGATATCAAACTTGAACACGTATGGAGCGTCCTTCTCCAGGTCTACAGGCTCCTGACCCTCGTTTGCCATTGGCTCGCCGAGCATCTTGATCTTGTTCTCGTTAACATACTTATAGAGCTCCTCGCCGATGATCTTGTTGATCTCCTCAGCCTTAACGCCCTCGCCGTACTGTCTCTTTATCATGCCCATTGGCACCTGTCCCGGACGGAAACCTGGCAGCTGAGCCTTCTTGCGAAGGTCTTTCAGTGTCTTCTCAACTCTGTCCTGGAAATCTGCAGTCTCCACTGTCAAGGTCAACAGTCCGTTCACCTTATCTGGATTCTCAAAAGAAATCTTCATTTTTCGTTATTCGTATTTTATATGATTATTATTTTTCTCTGTCTCTATCGCTTTATACACCGAAGGGCACCAGCGACCTGCCGCCTGTCAGCAGCCTCTCATTGCCCTCGCCCCATTCGCCTCGTCCCTTCGTCCGGCACCAGTCCCTTATGAAGGTTAGGATGGGTTTCTCGTCCATTCGCCCGGTATCCAGTTCCTTCCCTTTGGGAAGGTTAGGATGGGTCTCTCCCATTCGCCCGGTAACCAGTTCCTTCCCTTTGGGAAGGTTAGGATGGGTTTCAGGTCAGGATGGGTTTATGGATTCCATATATATAATAATGTATGGCCCGCAACCTGTCGATACAAGAGGGGCACGCACACTAATGGCTTGCAAAATTAATTATAAAAGGTGTAAAGACCTAAAGTTTTGGAATTTTTAACAAACACAGGACTTACTCCCTTCTCGCTCTCTTCCTCTCGTCCACCTCCTGGAAGTTCTTCTGACGAAGTTCGAAATCCACACCGAGATATTTCTCCCTAACGATGTCGTTGGCGGCAAGTTCCTCCGGACTGCCCTTGAAGAGGATCCTGCCCTCGAAGAGCAGATAGGCACGGTCGGTGATGGTGAGCGTCTCCTGCACGTTGTGGTCGGTGATGAGAATACCGATGTTGCGGTATTTCAACTGCCACACCACATGCTGGATGTCTTCCACGGCGATCGGGTCAACGCCGGCAAACGGTTCGTCGAGCATGATGAACTTTGGGTCGATGGCAAGACAGCGGGCTATCTCCGTGCGGCGGCGCTCTCCTCCCGAAAGACGGTCGCCGAGGTTCTTGCGCACCTTATGCAGGTCGAACTCGTCTATCAGCGTCTCCAGTTTGGCGAGCTGCTCCTTGCGGGTAAGGTCGGTCATCTCGAGCACCGCCATGATATTGTCTTCCACACTGAGTTTCCTGAACACGCTCGCCTCCTGGGGCAGATAGCCCACACCGGCACGTGCTCTTTTATACACGGGATAGGTGGTGATATCCTGATCGTCGAGATAGATATGACCGGCATTGGGCACGATGAGTCCGGTGGTCATATAGAATGAGGTGGTCTTGCCGGCACCGTTCGGACCGAGTAGTCCCACAATCTCGCCCTGCTTCACGCTTATCGACACGTCGTTGACCACCGTGCGCTTGCCATACTGCTTCACGAGGCCTTCGGTGCGCAGCACCATTCCCCCGCTCTTGTTCTCCTTCTTTATATTCTCGCTGTCGCTCATTATATAGTTTGAATATCGTTTTGTCTTTCCGTCAGCAGCGCCCGGACCCGTATCTTCACTCGCCGTCCGCCACAATACGAACTGCAAATGTACCCAATAATTTACAAAGAGAGCCTCTCCCACCCACATTTCCTCTCCATCTTAATTCTTTTTAACCCCTATCAATCATTAGGGCTTGAATGGAATTTGACTTTTAAGGAGTGCTGACTTATCCGTGATTCTCGGGTATCGGCTTTGTTACTTTACTCTGCATATCGACACCAGCCCACGCCTAGCCTCCCCCGAAGGATAACCCATCCTGACCTTCCCCATGGGAAGGAACAAGTTACTCTGCCAATTGTCATCAGCCCCCACCTAACCTCCCCCGAAGGGGAGGGACAGATACCATTGGCTATATTGTTGTTGGCTTGTAGCCGCCTGATTGTCAGTGATTTATCAACAACAAGAGCAACCAGCATCAACCTGTCTTTGACAGAACCAGAGTAACCTGCATCAACCAGTCTTTGACAGAACCAGAGTAACCTGCATCTCCCCTTCGGGGGAGAACGAGAGGGGGCTGAAGTGATTGACTGAACTAATTGGCTGAAGAAGTCTTTGACAAAGTAGAGTAACTTATTCCTTCCCTTTGAGAAGGTCAGGATAGGTTTGAGAACGAGAGGGACTGAAGTCAGCAAAGAAAAGGGAGTGCCCAAGCACTCGCAAATCCACAAAAATCCTGATAGAAATCTAAAAAACTTTTACCAACTAAAAAAATCAGTGAAAAAGTCAAATCCGTGTTCTCCGTGAAATCCGTGTTTAAATTTTTGTCCACGCCGAAGGCGTATGGACACTATATTATCACAGATATAATTTTCCGTGTTGCCGTTGTGCCCCCAGCCTTCGGCAGGGACACAAATCAAAAAAAGGAACACGGATAGCACTGACTTTACACGGATCAGTCTTTACACGGATTCATTTTTTGAAATATTGAGCTAATGATTCTTGGATTTTGGTTATGGATTTAGTTGGATTTGCAAGTGCTGGAGCACTTCCTTTCCTGGCGGTATCGGTGTTGACACTCTGCCAATTGTCATCAGCCCCCACCTAACCTCCCCCGAAGGGGAGGGACAGATACCATTGGCTATATTGTTGTTGGCTTGTAGCCGCCTGATTGTCAGTGATTTATCAACAACAAGAGCAACCAGCATCAACCTGTCTTTGACAGAACCAGAGTAACCTGCATCAACCAGTCTTTGACAGAACCAGAGTAACCTGCATCAACCAGTCTTTGACAGAACCAGAGTAACCTGCATCTCCCCTTCGGGGGAGAACGAGAGGGGGCTGAAGTGATTGACTGAACTAATTGGCTGAAGAAGTCTTTGACAAAGTAGAGTAACTTATTCCTTCCCTTTGAGAAGGTCAGGATAGGTTTGAGAACGAGAGGGACTGAAGTCAGCAAAGAAAAGGGAGTGCCCAAGCACTCGCAAATCCACAAAAATCCTGATAGAAATCCAAAAAACATTTACCAACTAAAAAAATCAGTGAAAAAGCCAAATCCGTGTTCTCCGTGAAATCCGTGTTTAAATTTTTGTCCATCGCCAAAGGCGTATGGACACTATATTGTCACAGATATAATTTTCCGTGTTGCCGTTGTGTCCCTGGCCTTCGGCAGGGCCACAAATCAAAAAATGAAACACGGATAGCACAGAGGTACACGGATTAGTCTTTTCACGGATTCATTTTTTGATGATATTTCGTTTGTGATGTTTGGATTTTGTTATGGATTTAGCAGGATTTGCAAGTGCTTGGGCACTTCCTTTTTTGGCGGTATCGGTGTTGTTGTTACTCTGCATATCGACATCAGCCCCCACCTAGCCTCCCCCGAAGGATAACCCATCCTGACCTTCCCCAAGGGAAGGAACAAGTCACTCTGCCAATTGTCATCAGCCCCCACCTAGCCTCCCCCGAAGGGGAGGGACAGATGGTCTTGGTTCGTCTCAAACAAGTGGACAAGCAGGATTCTGCTTAAGCCCAAACGGAGTTTGCCATATCGAGGACAAATGGGCAACATCCGTGCAGCTACCATGCCCAAGTGGGGCAACGTGCTTGCCCATGTTGGGCAACGTGCTTACCCAAAGTGGGCACGCTGCTTACCCCGGATGGGCAGATTTGCTGTCGGACGTCTGCCCAATAAGTTAACACCAAACGGTCATTAGGCAGTTCAATGTAATATTCTATAACTGCTTGCAGCCTTACGCTTTTCCTTTCATCAGCCAACCATCCAGACAATAGCCTGACAATTGCCAGACAGTCAACTACCTGCTTATCAGGATATTACGGCGAAAAACCAGACAATCTGACAGTTTTTTTGAGAAATTCCTGTTTTTACTGAAAATCAGCATGTATGTGCATCTTTTACTCATATCTGCCACTGCAAACCAATATTATTTCTATCCGCCCATCATTTTTCCTCCAGCTATGTCATCTTTTGGCACTCATAACCTATACCTTTGCCGTCGCGACACCAAACAACACCACCATGACAATAAAACCCATGTTACGCAAGATACTCACCAAAGTGATAAAACTCTTCTGTCTCTTTATCATGACAGCAATCACAAACGTATGCTACTTCGAAATCGGACACGACAAAGGATGGCCGCGAGCCGACATCATGTACTCCCACTACCACAAGACCGTTGCCGGCATCATAGCCCACATCCCCTCCCCTGCCAATACGATAGTCAATGGCTTCGACTACATCAGTGACAAAATGAGACTCATCACGCAGCGACAAGAGTACCGGAAACCAGAAAAAGAGGAGCCGACCAAGATTTTTCAATGGAAAGATGAGGATTATCCGAAACTTTTACTACATTTGCAAATGGAAGGGCAGCAACAGCAATAGGCACAAAAGCCGGCAGCTGGCAGCCCCGGAAATGACGCAAGAAATCTTGTGGACGCGAGCAAGCAAATAAGGGTGTACCAATATAACTAGTGTGCACCGTGACGGTTCTGTAAGTTGAAATCTGGTAAATTTGAGCTGAAGTAGAAAAGAACTGGAATTTGTTTGAGCGAGTCTGCACCATGATATGGTGTAGGCTCCTCTTTCATATCCTCTTTTCTACGGGTTTTACCAGAGCCTAACTTACAAGGGAATATCGAGAGAAGGAGTCTACACTTTTCTTTTTCCCCTCTATGAACCATTATGAACTTGTACGGGTCAAGGCATCTGATTATCTTTGCACATATTTATAATATCGTACCTTGTCCCACAACATCGACACGTCAAACAACTTAAAACTTACAGCCTATGAGTAAAGTTTTTCAAGTAAGGCCGAAGCGCATCAAGCGTTCCAACGGCACCGTACTAACCCCTGACATGGTAGTGACGGTAACCACTCAGCAGCACACCACCACCCCATTCTACAACGGCGCCAAAGAGCTTCAAGAAGTCTACATGCGCATCTACGCCTTCGACTACAAAAAAGCATGCTGCAACCAAAATGATTTTGAATTTAGGAAGTTGGACTAAAAATAATATAAAAACAGAATTGTTATAATGGAAAAATATGATTTGACAAAAAAGAGTGGATATGATAAAGCAATAGCTCTTTTGAATGTATGTAGTATGACTTTTCCAATGTTAACGGTTTACAAAGTCGCTAAATGGATTTTTGATTCAAACAGCGCGGAGAAGCAAGGAAAAATAGCGGAAGACCTCATTATAGTAGGAAAGGAAAGAGGTGTAGATGAAATGGAAATCACATTAGACAATAAAAAGGGACTCCATTTTAATGCACCAATTGATGAAGGTATTAAAATTGACACAGTGTTGGGATCTGATGAAAAAGTTAGAATACGAGTGAAATACAAATAATTGAGGCGATATAATAAGCATGGAATATATTGATAATATTGCGAACATAGATTTAATAAGGGATGCTATAAAGGAGGCTATAAGGGATGCTAAAGACACTTTCTTTTTTATCCCTTGGATTGGCAAAAACTATGAAGAAAAATTAAATGGAAAGAAACTACTGGTTGTAGGTGCGTCGCATTATTGTAACCATTCCAATGTTTGTATACACCCTTACAACAATAAAGTATGTTCAAATTTTAAATGTTTTAATAGATGTAATTTAGGATGTGATTTTTTCCATGATTGTACTAATGGGAATACAAGAAATTACAATGCACGCTGTCCTTGGATGAAAAAAGAAGAATATAGCAAATCATATGAGACTTTATGTACTGAAATTAGCAAATCAAGTGATAACAATAAAATTCTTGAGAAGTTAAATAGTACGACTATAGGCGAAGTATGTAATTTTTTAGATCCAGAATTTGAAGACAACAAATCATTCAAAAAATTTTCAAAATTCTTTAATCAATATTTTGAAAAGGAACAGATTAATGAGATTGATTACAAAATCAAATTATGGAGTCATATTGCTTTCGTCAATTATGCTCAAAATTTTCAGCCTAAATCCACAGGGAATAAATTCAAAGAAAATGATTTTAAATCCTTTAAAAAGTACATTGAATTACTTAATCCTGATGTAGTTATAGTTTGGGGATGCGCTTTAGGAGATGAATTGGAGAAACAAGGATTAAAAAAAGGAACTAATAATTATGGCTATAATTGGGAAGTGAATGAAATACAATTTGTAAATTCTTATCATCCTTCTTATAGCAGATTTGAAGATGATGGGCGCTTAAAAGAAGCCCTGGATATAGCGTTTAATTGAACTACTAAAGTCACAAACAATTGATGTCTTTTAGATTATGAAAATACAAGTGAAACAAACAATACTTTTCCTATATAACATCTTAACAATGGTTGTTGTTATGATTATGGTAAGTGCTTGTTCTGGGGGGCTCGATTCTCAGTGGGTACGGACAACAGATGGAGCTCTATTTTGGGCATCATCTGTTGATACGACTATGTCTTATTCGTGGAAAGGAGAGACATTTGATAGTATTGCAAATGGTAAAGGAACTTTATCTAAAATAGATACTGCCAGTAATTCTCTGCCCCAACAATTTAATATGTTTTATGGAGCTACATCCGATGAAGACATTCTATCTATGGATGATGGCAGTCGTTATGTTGGTTGTACCGACGGTGATAAGATGGAAGGGTTTGGTGTGCTTGATAAAGGAAACGAATTATTTATCGGTTCTTTTCATGAAAGTAAGCCAAATGGATATTTGAAATATTACAAGAAAGGTAAGCTTTTTTACGATGGCAATTGGAAAGATGGAGCGTTCTTTGGAGAAGGTACTCTTTACAAGGAAGATGGGTCTATAAAAAGTGGAGAATGGAACAATGGTACTCTTATACAAACATTAGTAAACACAAATCTTCCACAAGGTCATTATTACGGTTATGTCAGAAATGGCAAACCAGACGGGTTAGGCAAGATGAACTATGCCAATTCGTCACTTTATGCTGGAAAATGGCATGCTGGAAAATGGCATGGACAAGGTTTGTATGTGCATGGCAAAGATTCCATCTATGGTGAATGGAGGGCTGGAAAGATCTGCGGCGATGTTATATATCGTACTCCAAAATTACTATTTGAGGGTTCTTTTATTGATAATGTTCCTGTAGGTGAGGGAAATTTGACTTTATCTGATGGATCGTATTATTCAGGCTGCTGGCTTGATGGAAAAAGAAATGGTTATGGAGACATGGTGTTTTCTAATGGCGATTCTTATTTCGGTGAGTGGAACAATAATACGTTTCATGGCACAGGTACATACAAATACGCCAAGGAGCATGCTGTATATAAAGGTGAATGGTATAAAGGACTACAGCATGGCAATGGCTATTACAAAGATTTAAACTTTGTATATAATGGTCAATGGAATCAAGGTTGGATGGACGGAGATGGTCATTTGTATTTTAAGAATGGTGATAAATACGAGGGAACGCTGCACAACAATCTGTTAGATGGCATCGGGTGTTATACTTATGCAAATGGGAACCGATATGAGGGTGAATTTGTTAATGGCAAAATAAATGGTTTAGGTATATTCCAATTTAAGAATGGTGATAGATATGAAGGTGAATTCGTAAATGGCAAGATATATGGCGATGGTACGATGTATCTTTTCAGCAAGAAGGGAACTGTAGCTATTACTGGGTTTTGGTCTGCCGATGGAAGCTTTCCAAAGGTGGCAAGCATATTATTTGCTAATGGAGACTTGTATGAAGGACCTTTACAAAATGGTATGCCCACAAATAAAGGTACATGGACATCAGGCAAGGAGCGTCAGGCTAAGCTGAAAAAAGTAGAAAAGTCGTTCGCTCATCAAGCTAATGAACTATATAAAAAACACAGGGAAACCATCAATTGGTGTTTAACAGGTGCTAGTGCTGTTGTTACAGCACTAGAAGTGGCAACTGCATCGACTGTCGTTGGTGCACCAGTAGCGGCGATGGCACAGGGCGTCAATATGGCTATCAATGCGGCAGATGCAGGTATGGCAATAGCGTCTACATCTATAGACGTTGCTGAAAATGATTATTTGGGTGAGAGTAATGATGAAGCAGTTGAAAAGTTAGGGAAAGAATTAGCATTAAATGCTGCTTTTATATTGGTACCAAAAGTTACAAAGGTCGCATTAAAGCCTTTGAAAACGGGATTGAAAAATATAAAGAGAAGTTCAGCTGCAATACAATTGCTAAAGAAACCGGGAGCGCTCCTTCTCAAAAAGTCTTCTCTGAAATTTGTTCGAGGCAAAGTAATGGGCAAGGTTTTCCGCTTGGAAGTTTCTTCTAAAAAAGGCATTCGTTGCATAGAAGAAAAACTTGTCAAAGGAAAGATTACAGGTAAGTCAATGATAGCAATGGGACGCTTGTTAACACGTCTAAAGAATCAAACAGTTTCTTACTCTTCGTATTTGAAACAGCTGAAAGACAATCCAGCCTTGAAAGATAAACTAAAGATGTCTGCGCAGGGATCTTCTTCAAATTTGAGACATAACATGAATCTGTGTGGTACTGCTAAATGGTTTAGTAAAAATGAGCGTTATAAGAGATGGCTAAAATTGAAAACAATACACATAGAAGCACATCATGTAATACCTTCCAAACCAACTACGGAAATGGGAAGAAATGCAAGGAAAATTTGGGTTAAATATTTTGGAAGTGTAGATCATCCATGTAATGGTATTTGGTTGGGGCGACGTAGGGGTGCGTATCTTGGATTAGCGAACGGGTCTAATCATGGTACCAATTCTAAAAATGCAAAGTACGAGCAAAAGGTGGCTACAGCTCTTATGAATACTTATAACAAATATAAGAAACAATATGCGAAAGATCCAGATAAGATGCGACAAGTATTAGCTGAAACTGCTGACAACATCAAGCACCAGTTATATGAAGGAAAAATTGCTATTTTAGACAATGCTCATGAAGTACATTCTGCATGGAGTATATTTAAGGATAAAGCAGCATCAGATGTTATTTCTAATGCAGCTCGTAGTATAACAACTAAAATTGCTAAAATTAAATAGTTATGAATATTTATCAAATTGATTTTGACTATACGTTTGCGTTGGCAGATATCAAAGCATCTGTAGATGGCGCTGACTCTATGGAGTTCTCTCAAGAAAGGCCAGAACTTATAGATAAATTTAAATACGATTGGGTAACTACGGATTCAGAATTAATTCCAGATTTCGTTGTTATCATGTCTGAACTATTAGGATGTAAGACAGGGTTGAAAAGTAAAGTAGAAGAACTGTCACAGTCTTTCAAATTTCATGATTTGAAGGTTGGTAATATGGATTATGCAGTTTTTATTAATATCCAGACATTGCAGAACTGTATAAATTTAAAGAAATCTAAAGTTGTGAAGTTCTCCAATGGTGATATTATGGAGATAAGCAATCCTGTTTTTCTCCCAGGAAACTATCCTATATTATTTAAAGTAAAGGATATGCCTTCTGCTTTTTTCTGTAATCAAGAGTTTAAAGATTATGTAAAAGCAAATTCATATACGGGACTACGTTTCAAAGAGTGTGTAATTAAATCAAAATCCTGGTTCTAAAATTGAAATAATATGGAAGAAAACAAATCTAAGAGCAACATTCAATTAGTGAAGTGTTCAAAATGCCACAAAGAAGTGGCATCTACAGAAGGAGAAACAAAACCAAGTGGCTTTATCTGTAATGATTGCCTTAAGAAAAAGAAACGTACATTGGTTATAGGTGGCTTGTGCGGTTTAGCTGTAGTGGCTATTGCTGCTGCTTTATTATTGATAAATAAGCAATCGAAGACAGGTACAGGTTTTAATGGAGTTGGCGAGATAAAGGATTCAATGGAATTGTCTGTTGGTACTAATAATGTAAATATCAACCTTTCGACTAAAACTGCTGCCAGCAATTCTGTTTCGACCCAGGCTCCTATTTCAAACTTAAGCAGTTTCAAGCATGTTTTGTCTCAGAACATAGAAAAATCGAAAAAGGATAAATCTGGAAAGTTGCTTATACCAGCTGTTAGTCCTCTTTTTGGAATTAACACAAACTATTTTGTAGGTGATGGTGAAACATTGGTAAAAGAGTTTGCTTCAACATTTGCAAAAACTGATAAAAAGGCAAAGTTGTTAGTGGAGGGCTTTACTTGTGATTTAGGAAGCGAAGCTCTTAACAACAAACTCTCAGAAGCACGCGCAGAAGCTGTTAAAAACATCTTGACAAAAGCTGGTATACCAGAACAAAATATTGAGATGAAATGGTATGGAAAATCTCGCTTTGGTGAATTTAAATATACAGACAAGAGTGAATACCGTAGAGTAACCATTTCGGTTAAATAATACGATGATTTAGAGTGACATCTATAACATCAATTATAAGCACAAATAAATCTTGACAATTGAAAATTTTGGTGTAGCGGAGGCATGGAGACCTCCGCTACCATTTCTTCATCTCTACATTAATTTACACTTCTAAATTGCAGGCAATCAGCAATCCCTGAATGTAAGTCTCTGCAATTTTCATAGGCTTCTTTATAAACCTTGAAAATTCCTGCACATTATTTCAAGTCACTTATATTTCATCGACCCCACGTTGTATAAGCCAAATAAACTAATTAATCAGCTTGTGGCAGATAGCTGATATAGCCTTAATTATATATAAAAAGTCCACGTAACCCATCATATAATGAAGTAAATTGCCCATATTTGCATATTATAAGTGAGATTAAGGCAATGACAAAAAAAGGAACGGGTATTGGTATTTGCAGATTTCAACTGGCTCGAAAAGCCTGAACTGGTAAGAGAATTGTGTTATGAGAAACTGCGCGGTTCTGACAGCTATGCCTTTATCCGAACGCAACAAAGCGAAAAGGGCGGAGAATCACACGACATCCACTTGCCCTGATATCAATTCAGATTTTACTAACAATCAAAATAACGACTAATATGGTGACCGTAAATATGACTGGTGGATGTGCCCTACCTCAACGTTCAAGCCTATGGCATTGAGTCACTTGAAAAGCTGTTCCATTGTAACTTCGCTATGCACCAGGCTATGATGCAGACCATCTGCAACACCATAGGTAGTAACGAAGGTGATAACCAATGAAAACTTAGTTTTGGTGGTGCTTTGGAATAACTCCAATCGTTGTCTTAGTAACTGTTCGTATGCTTCGGTAATACGGAACTCCGATTTGCTAAATTTCATTTCACAAAGATGAATGATGCGGTCAGCACGTTTGATAACCAAATCTATCTGACCACCCTTTTGTCCTTCGCATGCAGTCTGGTGCCATGATGACACTTCTGTAGCCATTCCAGAAATTCCTAATGCACTTTTAATACAGTCTGTGTGCATAAGACATATTATTTCAAACGTAAGCCCTTGCCATGTTGATACTTGGCGCGACTCAAAGTTATGGCTCCACCAATGTTCATCACCTGAAATATCCTGCATGATGAACTTGTAATAGAAAAGGGTGTAGAAATCAACTAAACGATAGATTGTATCTTTGGTCTTATGTCCAAAATTCTGACTCCGTGAGATGAAATCACAACGTTCAAGATTTGTCAGCACACGGGTAAGAGTTCCTCCTGTCATCCCTGTAGCTTTGGATATCTCATTACGAGACATACCGTCATGATGGGCGGCCAATGTCTTAACAACGCTTATGTACAAATCGGCATTCGAAAACAGAGCATTGTATAATTCGTCAAATTCGTTTCGCATGATGCCGCCTTGGGCAAAAAACAGTCGGTCTACATTCTGCACAAGACTCTCTTTTGCATTGATGAGGCTTAAATAGAATGGAATACCCCCAAATATCATATAGCACTGCAATGTCTGGTATCTGTCCCACTTGCAGTGTTTTCTTTGAAGATACTCTTCTGTCTCATGCAAGGTGAAAGGTCTGACATAAATGCTGCTTGTAATACGTGCATGTAATCCTCCTTGGTTTTCAATCAGATTGTCAACCATCCATGACGTGGCCGAACCGCTGGCAATGAACACAATATCACTGCGACGAGCAGCCCAACCATTCCAGAAATTTTCCAATGCTGCAACGAAGTCTGATTTCTGAGTGTCTATCCAAGGCATTTCGTCTATAAACACCACTTTCTTCCTGCTTGCATCGAGCGAATCAAGATATTCCTCAAGAGCATCAAAGGCATCGAACCAATCGGCAAACTTATCAGGCTTAACACCAGACAACTTCTTCAATGCACGCGCAAAACTTGTAAGCTGTCTTTGGCGTGAAAGATTATGCCCTCCTACAAAAGTAAAGTCATAATGCCCCTGATAATACTGGTCCACAAGAAAAGTCTTGCCAACTCTTCGCCGTCCATATACTATCACAAATTCGGAACGGTCGGATTCCATTGCTCTTTTGAGTTCTTGACACTCTCGCTCTCTACCAACAAGTTTATTCATCATGCTAATATCTTTATAAATTAACAGCCACAAAGATAATGCAAACCGAATCAGAACAACAAGCTTGCTTGACTGTTATGCTGAGGTGCTGCTTATCTTATGCAAAGATAATTATTTTATTGCAGTAGAAGTTAAAAAAACGGCGATTATTTACCCAAATCTAATTCTACAACAACGATTTGGGTAAAAAATCCATGTTTTTTTGCATTCATTCCGCCCTCTTCCAGCCTAAGAGTCCCTTTCCTTCTCCATCAAGTTCAATGTCCAATCCTATGACTTGGCGCTTGTCGGCCATGAAAGGTTCCATATATTGACGGTTGAGGATTTGTTCGGTGGCAGCTTCCTTTCCGCCGTTGTTATGCAATTTCAGTTCAATGACATAGATGTAGCGTGAGGTCTTCACCGTCATGTCGATTCTGCCGGTTGAAATCATCTTTTCAACCTCTACATTCAAGCCAATGGCATTGAGTATGGTGCTGATGATGAGGCGGTAACGTTCCTCCATATCCATAGATGCAAGCTTCTTGTTGCTGTATGGAACGTCGGCGATGAGGGCCTTCAAAGATTTCATGGCTTCGTCTATCTGACCAGTGCCCAATTCTCTGTATAGGCAGGCTTGCAGCGACAGTATTTCGTTTTCTGAGCGCATGGCAAGAGTAGGCAGCACCGTTTCGTATAACGCTTGTTTTACTTCCTCATTAGGGAACCCCAATATATAACCAAACTCGTCACTTTCCTTTATAGTGAGATATCCCGATTGATATAAGAACAATTCGGCACCGCCTCCAGTTACGTCTGACAGTTCCAAAGTGTTGCGCATTATAGAACAATTCTCAAATTTTCCGAGACGGAGTTCTGCATTGTCAACAAACTTTGGAAGTAGGGATGTTGCTCCTGAGGAAGCCCAGAAGTTAATTATTTCTTTTGATTTCAACGCATTGACGAGGCTGTATGGATTGTAAACATCCACCATATTGCGACGACTGAAGTGATACCCGTCGTAATATGCCTTCAATCTGTCGTGGGTTTCCTGTACAGACCAACCGTTTGCTTCGCTCATCTGTTTGAGTTCTGGCATAAAGTTCTCTTCAATCTCCTCCTCGGTAATGCCGCAGATGGCTGCGTATTCTGGCATGAAGCTGATGTTGGTCAGATTGTTGAGGACAGAGAAGAGAGATATCTGTGTGAACTTGGTGATGCCGGTGATGAAAACAAATTGTTCGTACTCGTCGTCCGCCTTTAGTATAGCAAAAACTTCACGGTATACTCCAGTACATTTTTCATGATCGGGCGTTCTCCATGAATGTTGCAATGGAGAGTCGTATTCGTCTATGAGAACCGCTACTCTCAGTCCGGTTTGCTTATATGCCGTGGCTATAATGGCGTGGAAACGATCGGCAAGCATGGCAGTTGGATCTGGAGTAATGTTGTATTTCTCCTCATAATCCTTGAAGCGCAGGTTCAGGTAAGAGCGCAGAGTGTCTTCGTTGGCACCTCCACGGCTCATGTCGAGACGTATGACAGGATACTGCTTCCAGTCTTTCTCCAGCTGCATAATCTTCAGTCCTTCAAACAGGTCTTTTCTTCCTTCAAGGTACGACTCCAGCGTATCGACAAGCACGGACTTGCCGAACCGACGAGGGCGGTTCAAGTAATTATACTTTTCTCCCAAGTTTACCATGTTCCATACGATGTCGCTCTTGTCCACGTAGAGGTAGTTTTCCTCCCTGATAAGCTTGAACGACTGAATGCCTACCGGCAATCTCCTGAATCTGTTGTCTGTCATATCTGCGTCTCCTATTTGCCTTGTTTATGCCTTATTTCTGCGAAGATACATTATTTGTACGAATAATCCTTGTCAACTTACATATTTTTGTTTGAAAATGTTTCTTGCAACCACACCTTCCCCTATTTCATCTTCTGCAGATTCTCCAATGCATATAGCGGAACGATGGTTATATGACGCACGGCATTGTCAGCTTGAGAGTCGGTGTAGCAGAATTCTCCGAAATTCTCGAATGAGCAGCGGATTGCCTCTGTAAGATGTTTCTCTCTCATGAATAGCCATAGACTCTTCATGCCACCCTGCGTGCCAGACTTTATCTCTATCGGGGTGACTTTGAGATTAAAGATATCGAGATAGTCTATTTCAGCAATGCTATTCCCACTTTTCTTCCAATAGAACATCCGTTGTCGCTGCACGCATGGCTTATTTCGCAAGATTTCAAGACCAGCCACCATCTCGACCAAACCACCTTTGTTGACAAGTTCTTGAGGATTGCCAGTCATGATCTGCTCTATAAGATGCTGCGCAAGATTTCCTTCAAGCTGCAAAACCGTAAGAAGGAGTCCCGAATCAAGAAACAGAATCTTCATGTTTTTTTCGTTCGCCTCTGCATCAAGCGGAATACCATTTCCAGAGGTGGCGACGACAGGAGTGGTTAGTCCGGCAAGCGTCAGCAGCCGGACAGCCTCTCTGATTTGTGAACTTCTGTAGTCTGCGGAGATTTGTTTGAATGTAATCTTCTCTCCTGGCTGATGGCAGATGCCACGCATTGTCGTTCTCAGCAAATCGGGAGAGACCCTTTTCTTGTATTTGCTGAAGTCGTCATCGTATGTCAGAATAATATCCTCTTGAACACGGCTGCATTGGTTGAAATCGTGAGTCTTGATCCATGCCAGCACAGCCTCAGGCATTCCGCCAACCAAAAGGTATATACGGAAATATTCTACGAGTTTTTCATGAAAAGCATCATCCAAAGGGTGTCGGCTGTCAGCTTGCCCTTTCATGTCTATCAGTCCATTTTCATCATTCGCTTTCAGAAACTCATCAAACGTCATAGGATACATAAACAAAGTGTGTATGCGTCCCACGCCATAAGTAGGTAGTTCTTGAAGCGTGAACTCCAGAAGGAAACCAGCCGCAATGACATGCAACCCTGGGTAGTCTTCTTTGAAAAAGCGCAATGCCATGATGGCTTCCGGACACTCCTGTATCTCGTCAAGAAACAGAAGAGTTTCGCCCTCTTCTATTGGGACATTGATATATTTTGCTATCTTTTGCGCAATCAAGCGTATGTCTATATCTCCCTGGAAAAATGTCTTGACGGCTTTGTGACGTTCAAAGTTTACCTCAGCGAAATACTTGAATTCTTTTCCAAAATGTCTTACTGCCGACGATTTACCTACTTGTCGGGCACCTCTAAGCAGAAGTGGTTTCCTCATCGGATTATTCTTCCATTCCAACAGTTCTACGTCTATGTTTCTCTGAATATATTCCTGCATAACGAAAAGTACTTGATTATCAAGCACAAAGATAAAGATTTTGCTTTATTCCGACAAATAATCCCTACTGTTTTTGCTCAATTCCGACAAATAATCCATACCTTTCTTGCTCAATTCCGACAAATAATGCATATCGGCTCGTTTACTTGTCTATTCGTCTACCGACAACATATCATAAACATTCGAAACATGGGGTAATTATTTTTCCAGCAATGTCACTATTTGGCATAGCGACGCAGTAACTTTGCACCCGTAAAGTACAATAATAATATAACGACTATACGAAAGATGAAGAATAAGGAAGTCGGTTGCAACCATTGAACCATTATGGACTTGTAGAGTTCGCAACTTATCAATACCTTTGTCTTTCGAAAGCCAGAACCGGTCATTAGGACAAGTAGTTACAAGACACTACATCAGAGGGCACAATGACCGTTATTGGGGTAAATGGTCTAAATCTAAACAGATATGGGAAATCAAGAAATCTACAAAGTGATAAAGTCGATTGCCGACGAGCTGTGCAGAGACAACAAGACTTTTCTGAGGGCAGACTTGGCATTTGAGCTGAAGAAGTATGGCGTAAAGAGCGACTCTTCTGAAGTGGAAAGCCTGGTATTTGGAGCCTATAGCTTCTACAAAAATGACAGTAACATCAGCATCGCTTTCGTGACCAACAATTCACGCACTACACTCGTTGCTGACTACAAGTTGAACAATTGTCTTGAACAGGGGCGTATGGACGATGCCCTGGCGATTGCAGAGAACGAACTGCAGGTTACGGCAAACTCTTTCGACACGTTGCAGCACATGGTGTTGCTCAACCTTGATACAGCCATGGTTCAGGGGGCATCAAAAATGACAGATGTGCTGACCGGCACGAGTGGAGCCAAAGAGGTGAGGAGCAAGGCGTCTGCCATATTCGACAGATACACGAAGCTGGTAGAGGCTTACAGATATGCCGAAGACAACGTGCGCGACAACATCAGCGACTTCACTTCGCTGCGCAGCGACATTGAAGCCACTTACCGCGAATACGCCATGAGACTCATCGACATCTATGGCGACTCTATCAAGATGGTGTCGCCAGAACTGTTCGACTTCAACCGGATTGAATGGCTTGATGTGGACAATATGCTCAAGGAAATCGAGTTGGAATACAACAGGATTCAGGAGAAATGCGGCTTTCTGATTTCCAGGATTTCAGAGAGTTTCCGCACCTCGCTGCAAGAATCCATGAACGCTTACAAATCTACTGCAAACAGCAACAAGACACTGGGACTCGCCATGGCTGGACTTGGAATGCTCAACCACTATATGGTTGCGAGCGAAGAGACCAACCAGCTGCGCGGCGACCTGCAGGTGATGCAGACCAGCGTGAAGCACGACGCCACTCGCATAAAGGCTGACATGTCACGACTGCTCGTGATATACAAGACGCTCAACGATATCGTGATACCGAAGGCGAATGTATATCTGCGTTTTGCATCCAGATTGATGGATTCCGATTTCAAGTCGATGACAGACACACTGTATGGAGACGCCAACGTGAGGCCGCTCGAGGAGGAGCGTCAGGCTTTGCTCAGGCAAATAAAATCCATCGAAGTGGAGATGAACGACCATCTGCAGAACATCGATGTCTATAAATCGATGGTAGCAGAACTCACCACCATGCTGGAATCCAAACGGCCAAGCTATCAGAAAGCCAAAAGCCGCAAACCGTCGAAGCCTTTCTTCCTGGTGAACTGGCTGACATTCGGCAACGCCAACCGCAACTACTACCGCAATTATTCTGAATGGGATGCCGCTTGCGCTCCGCTTATCAGGGAGTATGACAACATGCTGGTGGACCTGAAGCTCGACAATGAGGAGCTCCTGTCGCATCAGGAAGCGGTGGACATGGTGAAGAGCGAGCATTCAAGACTGTCAGGAAGGCTGGATGCCGTGTCGAGAGATATAAGGAGCAGGATTGTCAGCTCCGACAACCTGAAGATCAAGACTCTGAAGTATCTCAGAGATGTGGTGGCGATGCTGAAGCTGGGACGGGAGATTGCCGAGAGCAAACTCGACGACAAACTGCTCCGCACTGTGGAGATTTCTGACTTCAAGGAAACCACCAAGCTGCCGGCTGACATCGAGGAGAACCTGACGGAGTTTACGAATGTATTGGCAGACAATCTGCATGTAGACCGACGCATGACAAGCCGTCTGCTTGATGATGTTGCGGAGCTGGCTGGCGAGAACAACAAGAAACTGCAAGGCACCCAACCTCAGCAAAAAGCCAAGACACCGGCATATACCGAAGAGGAGCTGGATATGGTGGAGGCAAAGGCTGAAAAGACGTTGCAGCAAGGCATCGCCCTGTTTGACAGTGTGGCGAGACTCAAGCTTCAGCAGCTGAACGGAAGGATTGCGGCTGCCGCATACGACGAACAGCTGAGAGAATATACGAAGACTTTCAAGGGGTATCTGGACAAGATTGATGACAAGAGCGCTTACCTGCGCAAGATCTTCACGCGTATCAATCTGGCAGACAACGAGGAGGAACGCAGACAGGCGATGGAGATGCTGTCTGACCTCAGCGGATACTCACTGAGCATGGAAGACTTCACTGATTTTATGAACGGAAACAAACAAATCGAATTATAATGGAAAGTTCAAGAAGACAACAAGCCCAGAGTGATCTGGGAATGAATTTTGAGAGAGAAGACCTCAAACGCAATGCGGCTCTTGCCAAGGAGCAAGAGCGAGTGGAAAAGAAGCAGGCTAAACGCGAGCAGATGATGAACCGCTC
>ERZ791617.318-NODE-318-length-34748-cov-4.98129_pt1 | contig 34748 bp, 30 predicted proteins | sample MGYA00510272_ERZ791617 | MGnify/ENA primary metagenome ERZ791617 (study PRJEB30046, sample SAMN00715200) | human gut metagenome | study: EMG produced TPA metagenomics assembly of the A metagenome-wide association study of gut microbiota in type 2...
GATTACCGTGACCGGACTTACACCGGCTAGTGTGGTCCAGCTTCGCTGGACACACAACGTAAATGAAAGAAAAACGGTACAGACAAATATGATTTCCTTTGTGAGCCATGGAGACAAGACTCTTCAGAGGCTTGTCGGAATGCCCGGCGAACAGGAACATCATATTTCGTCTGTACCGTTTTCCTTTTCATAAACCTATAAGATCATGACTTGTGAGAGGACGCTTATATCTGCCCTTCAAACCCTGAGAAAGCACTGCAGAATCTGCGGCACTACGTCCGTTAAACTCCGGTTATAACACCGATTGGATGTGAAGGTCAGGCTGAGTCGAAAGATCAATGCAGCTTCCATCCATCAGCTGGATGATCGGTTTTGACAAACGGTTTTTGTTTAACATGACGATATTTGCAACACGTCCATCATTGAGAAGTACACGGTTATTCTGATAGGTACTTGCGACATGGGACAGGAAGGTTAAAATAAATTTAGGATTATATTTGGAAAGACCATCATGTTCAAAATTGTTAATTACCTGGAAGACACAGAGCGGTGCGCGGTAAGAGCGCGCAGCGGTCATGGCATCGTATACGTCTGCGATGGAAACGATTGCCGCATATTCATCAATATCGGATTGAGACAAACCGGTTGGATAACCACTGCCGTCACTTCTCTCGTGATGGCAGAGAGCCGCTTTTTTCACGTGAGAGTCTAATGGGAGTGATTTTAATATGTCATAACCAAATTTTGGATGCTGTTTTACAAGGGCAAATTCTTCGTCCGTATATTTTCCAGGCTTATTGAGAACCTCAACAGGAATTTTTAATTTTCCAATATCATGTAAGGCGCCTGCTAAGGTCAGCGTGTCTAATTCTTCCGGTGAAAACTTTAACCAGCGTCCAAGTCTGCGGCTGATCAGTGAGACATTCAATGAATGGGCATAAACGGAATCCTCCACGGAGCGCATATTGTGAAGCATATCAAAAAGTTCTAAGGATGTTTTGCAGGAATAATATAATTCCTTTGTATCAGACAGAAGCTGTTCATAATTCAACGATTTATGATAAATCGCACAATCTTCCAGAACAGTGCGGTAAGTTGCGATCACTCTGGAATAGGAAATCTGGAAATTCTGGAATTCTTTGGAACGGACAACTTTCTGCGAATAAGAGGGTGCCTGGGCTTCCGGTTTTACAACATAGGTGGGAACGTCGGTCTGTTCCTCTTTTTTGGTAACAGGAATTGGATCTTCTGTGACCGATACCTGCGGGATCGCATAAAATTTAATGCGGGAAATGAGACGATCCGTGAGAGAAACTCCATTTTCAACGATCAACTGACCGCCTTTGGTACGGACTTCTCCAGCAGTTACCATTCCTGGTACTAATTCATCCGTTGGATAATATTTTGTCATTTGCATACCCCAATCTATACATTTTATTATAAAATAGTATAAGATTGCACAAAATGAAAGTCAATAGATACTAAGGGCACAAATTTCCATATAATATAATTTTTTAGAAAACATGAACAGTAGTATACATTCTATCTGGTTTGTATATCATTTTGAAAAAACTCTTGACAGAGAGGCGGTTAGATAGTATTGTATAGCACGTGAGGTTTGAAACAGTTTATGTTTCAGTCTGTGTAAACAGATTTGAAAATTCAATATTGTATAAGATGTAATTAGAAAGAGATTTTTAATTACGGAAAATTTTCTTATTCAGAGTGATGGAGATACATAGGATCTATGAAGTCACGGCAACCCCTCTACGGAAGGTGCCTACCTGAGCGAGCAAATAATTGGATGATTTATCCAAGACTATATTTTATAGTTCGAACAATAAGAGGATTTGATAATCTGATGATTTATTAACTCCGCTTGTTTGTGACAGCGGAGTTTTTTAGTTACCAAATGAACAGCCAGAAGAAAGGAAAGAACAAATGGAAAAATTATTATTTACATCCGAGTCCGTTACAGAAGGACATCCGGACAAAATGTGTGATGCCATCTCTGATGCCATCCTTGATGCATGTATGGAACAGGATCCAATGAGCCGTGTAGCATGTGAGACAGCAAGCTGTACAGGATTCGTGCTTGTAACAGGTGAGATTACAACAAAAGCACAGTTAGATATTCCTTCTATCGTTCGTAAAACAGTCAACGAGATCGGATACAACGATGCCAAAACAGGTTTTGACGGACATACATGTGCAGTTATGGTAGCACTTGATCAGCAGTCTCCGGATATTGCTATGGGTGTTGACAAAGCATTAGAAGCAAAAGAAAACAAAATGTCTGACGAGCAGTTAGAGGCAATTGGTGCCGGCGATCAGGGTATGATGTTTGGTTATGCAACAAATGAGACACCGGAGTTAATGCCATATCCAATCTCCCTTGCACACAAACTTGCTTTACAGCTTACAAAAGTCCGCAAAGACGGCACATTAAAATATTTAAGACCAGACGGAAAAACACAGGTTTCCGTAGAGTATGATGAGAATGGCAAGCCAAAGAGATTAGAGGCAGTTGTATTATCCACCCAGCATGATGAGGACGTTACACAGGAACAGGTCCATGAGGATATCAAAAAATATGTATTTGATCCAATTCTTCCAACAGAATTAGTAGATGCAGAGACAAAATTCTTCATCAACCCAACCGGACGTTTTGTGATCGGTGGACCACACGGTGATGCAGGTCTTACCGGACGTAAAATTATCGTAGATACCTACGGTGGATATGCCCGTCACGGCGGCGGAGCTTTCTCCGGAAAAGACTGTACAAAGGTTGACCGTTCCGCAGCTTACGCGGCACGTTACGTTGCAAAGAACATTGTAGCGGCAGGACTTGCAGACAAATGTGAGATTCAGTTGTCTTACGCAATCGGTGTTGCACAGCCAACCTCTATCATGGTAGATACTTTTGGAACAGGAAAACTTTCTGATGAAAAACTGGTCGAGCTCGTTCGTGAGAACTTTGATCTCCGTCCGGCAGGAATCATCAAAATGCTTGACTTAAGAAGACCAATTTACCGTGGAACAGCAGCATACGGACATTTCGGACGTACAGACTTAAATCTTCCTTGGGAAGCAACAGATAAGGCGGAAGCATTAAAGAAATATTTATAATCAGCGTTGAGCAGATTAATTTATGAAAAGTTTAGAATCTTTTTCGGAAAATGTCATAGGATTTCGGATGGTTCATGCTATAATAGGTCATAGGGTTTATCCTTGTGACCTATTTTTATTCATAATAATAGAATGTTCACGAAGTGTGCATTCTATTGTTTCTATGGATACAAAAGTGGGGGAACATGGGTAGAAACACAGACATTCATAGAAGGAAAGCGTATGAAGTTTAAGAATAAGATTATTATTTCATTCTGCATCATTATATTTGTACCGATTTTCCTTGCGACGCTGGTTTTGTTCAGTATGCAGCACATTCAGATGCGGGCAATCGAGCAGACCTATGGTGTCGAAGGGGACGGATACAGTTATTTTTCCAATTCTGTCCAGCTTCTGAGCCGGTTTACAAGGGAGATTTATCGGGAAGTATACAAGGTGGCAGACAACCAGCCTGAGAAACTGGAGGATGGAGCATACCTTGAGAAGATCAACCAGCAGTTGGAAGAAAAAGCATCCTATCTGATCGTCAGGAAAGGACAGGAGCTGGTATATATAGGAAAAAGCGCAGGGACATCGCTTTTGACGGAGCTTCCGGAGTATGGAAGTGCCGATGGCAATGCGGATTCCGGGACATACATGGATGGTGAGGAGCAGGCACTGGTAAAACAGATTGATTTTGTTTATCCGGATAGTGCAAAGGGCAGCATTTTTATCGTGACCAGATTAGAGGAGATGGTTCCTGAATTAAAAAGTCTTCTGATCGATATTATGGTTTCCATTGTGCTGATCCTTGTTCTGACAGCATGTATGCTGACGGTATGGATTTATACCAGCCTGATCAATCCAATCAAAAAATTGCAGGCTGCTGCACAGAATATCAAGGAGGGCAATCTTGATTTTACGATCGAGGCAGAGAGCAGGGATGAGATCGGGGAACTCTGCACAAGTTTTGAAGAGATGCGGCAGAGGCTGAAAGACAATGCCGAAGAGAAAATCAATAGCGAGAAAGAAAATAAAATGTTGATCAGCAACATTGCACACGATCTGAAAACGCCGATCACTGCAGTAAAAGGATATGCGGAAGGATTGATGGACGGTGTTGCGGATACACCGGAAAAACGGGATAAGTATATCCGGACAATTTATAATAAAGCAAATGAGATGGATACGCTTATCAATGAGCTGACGCTCTATGCGAAGATCGATACGAACCGTATACCGTACAATTTTGCCAAAATCAATGTTGATGAATACTTCAATGACTGCATTGAGGAGATCGGACTGGATCTTGAGTCAAAAAATATCGGACTGGCATACTTTAATTATACGGATGGATCGACACAGATCATTGCGGATCCGGAACAGCTTCGCAGAGTGATCCACAATATTATTGGAAATTCCATTAAATATCTGGACAAGCAGAGAGGGCTTATCAACATCCGTATCAAGGATGTTGGCGATTTTATCCAGGTGGAGATCGAAGATAATGGCAGGGGTATTGCAGCAGCGGATCTGCCATATATTTTTGATCGTTTCTACCGGACGGATGCTTCGAGAAATTCTGCAACCGGAGGCAGCGGAATCGGATTGTCAATTGTGAAAAAAATTATCGAAGACCACGGTGGTAAAATATGGGCGACCAGCAAGGAGTCCATCGGAACCGTTATGTATTTTGTGATCAGAAAATATCAGGAGGTGCCAAATGAGCAGAGTATTAATAGTTGAAGATGAAGAAGCGATCGCAGATCTTGAAAAAGATTATCTGGAATTGAGCGGATTTACCGTAGAGATCGAGAATAACGGAACAGCAGGACTGAAAAGAGCATTGTCCGAGGAATTTGACATGTTCATTTTAGATCTTATGCTTCCGGGAACGGATGGATTTGAAATCTGCAAAAAGATCCGTGAGGAGAAAAATACACCAATTCTTATGGTTTCAGCCAAAAAAGATGATATTGACAAGATCAGGGGGCTTGGACTTGGTGCGGACGATTACATCACAAAACCATTTTCTCCAAGTGAGCTGGTAGCGCGGGTGAAAGCACATCTCGCCCGATATGAGCGCCTGATCGGAAGCAGTGAGGCAAAAAATGATATCATTGAGATCCGTGGTATCCGCATTGACAAGACAGCACGCCGTGTCTGGGTGAACGACGAGGAAAAACAGTTTACAACAAAAGAATTTGATCTGCTTACATTTTTGGCGGAAAATCCAAACCATGTATTTACCAAAGAAGAATTATTCCGGGAGATCTGGGATATGGAGTCCGTTGGAGATATTGCAACAGTTACCGTGCATATCAAGAAGATCCGCGAAAAGATCGAGATGAATACCAACAAACCGCAGTATATCGAGACAATCTGGGGGGTTGGATATCGGTTTAAATTATAAAAAACTTCTACGCAATACAAAAAGGAGAATGAACATTTTGCTACGGCAATGTCATTTCTCCTTTTTTTCGTTGTTCGACGAATTTTTATAAAGGCTTTCTAGCTTTGATTTTCGTAAATTCTATAATTTCTTTCTTATCTTCATCAGATATCTTATCAAAATAAAAAAGTAATTCCCGTTCTAAATTCGTGTTGAACATATATTTTTTCTTGTTCGAGGGATCATTAAAAAAAGCAAGAAATTCGGATAAATCTGTACTCGCCTGCGTTGGAGCAGGTGCATCATACGATTCTTCCCGGTCAATATCAATTGTCAGGTGCAAAAGATCATCAACTGAGATGTTGTAAAGTCCTGCTAATTTATAAAAAACTTCGGCATCCGGTGTCCGTTTGCCGGTTTCGTAATGGCTGTATGTCTGGCGTACAACGCCCAATACCTCCGCAACATAATCCTGCGTGTAATTATTGACTTTGCGTAATTCTTTTAACTTCTGTGGAAGTAATTTGTTCTTCATATAAATACCACCTTTGCTCTTAGTATATTTTTTGTTGGTGCCTTGGATGTAGCAAGGTGTAGCATATCAGACAACAAAAGTTAAAATATTAACACTGATCTACACTACAATTGTAACAATCTGTTGCGGAAAAAATAGAATCATTATGGATTATTTACAAAATATCAACATTTATGCATATGGAAAATAGATTGTTTATTGTTAAAAAGTAACAAAGTGTAGCAAAATGTAAAAATAGATGTTAACAAACTGTAGCGAAAAGACGATATAAATGATACAGAACGTAGCAAATGGAATTGCGATGAAAACAAGGAGGCTAAATCCTCTCCTCACCATTAGGTTCGGATTTTGCTTCGCAAAACAAGGAGGATTATGTTAAAGATTTCACTGAAACAAGGTCAGTATGTAAATATCGGAGATAACATCCGCGTAGTTTATGTGGGTGGAACCGGAAATCACGGACGACTTATGATCGATGCTCCAAAGGATGTCAGGATTGCAAGGAGTACCATAGAACAAAATCCGGAGCGCAGGAAAGATACGTATTATCCGGAACCTGCGATCTCAAAAGAAGCACAGGATGAGATCAAGAAGATCTTATGGAATGAACGCATGAAAGCGGAAACAAAAAAAGATGCAGAAAGAATGAAACACTAAGTTCATTTTAAAACATCACATAACCATCTGGTAATAGACAGGGCAAAACCCGGGACGCTCTGTTTGTTATAAATAATGCCGGAAAAGGAAGTCCGGCAAAAAAACATAATAGCTCATCAAAAGGATGAGACAAGGAGGATTATATTATGGTAGTACAACACAATTTACAGGCAATGAATGCTAACAGAATGTTAGGAGTAACAACAGGACAGCAGGCAAAATCTTCAGAGAAACTTTCTTCTGGTTACAGAATCAACCGAGCAGCAGATGATGCAGCAGGCTTAACAATTTCTGAAAAAATGAGAAAACAGATCAAAGGTCTTGATCAGGCTTCTACAAATGCACAGGATGGTGTATCTGCCGTTCAGACAGCCGAGGGTGCTTTGACAGAAGTTCATTCTATGTTACAGAGAATGAATCAGCTGGCTGTTCAGTCTGCAAATGGTACAAACTCTCAGACAGATAGAGATGCTATTCAGGCAGAGATAGATCAGTTGACAACAGAAATTGATCGTGTATCTGAAACAACAAAGTTTAATGAGACTTATCTGTTAAAAGGTGATACTACAAATGCTAAGACAGTCAATTTCTACAAATCTGGATATGCAATTCTGGATGGAAAACCTTTATATGAAGAGGGTTCTGATCAACAACTTGATAAAGATACTTTAAAAGAAGCACTTGCTAATGGTAAAAAAGTATATACTAAAACAAAGACTGCTGGTCAGACCGATGCAGATTTAGCAAAGAAAGGTACAAATTATGTATATGCAACAAAGCTGTATGATGCAAATGGAAAAGCATTATCAGCAGATGAGGCACAGGCAGCAGCTGGAAAGGTATATGCAGATGAGGCACATACTATTGAAGTGAAAACGAAAGCAGATTATTTGCGTGATGCAACTGTAAATGGTGATTTGACATTTAATCTTCATGTTGGCGCAGATTCTGAATTAGATAACAAAATCTCTGTTAAAATTGAACAGATGAGTTCGGCAGGAATTGGTGTAGATGGATTAAAAGTTGATACAGAGGATGATGCAACAGCTGCAATTGATACAATTTCAGCAGCAATCCAGAAAGTATCTTCTCAGCGTTCTTCTCTCGGTGCCGTTCAGAACAGATTAGAGCATACAATCAGCAACTTAGACAACGTTGTAGAGAACACTACTTCTGCTGAATCCCGTATCCGTGATACTGATATGGCAGAAGAAATGGTTGAGTACAGCAAGAACAATATTCTTGCACAGGCAGGTCAGTCTATGCTTGCACAGGCTAATCAGTCTACGCAGGGTGTACTCTCTCTGTTACAGTAATTTGTGTAAAATGCATCAAAAAAGAAGCCCGCAGTTTTGTGGGCTTCTTTTACTAAGCTACTGTTGGAGCTCCTTCAATTCATCGATTGACAGACCGGTAGCACGAGAAATATTCTCTAAAGACAGCAGATTAAGTTCCAATAGATGACGCGCAGTGTTAAGGATGCCCTTTTGAATTCCACTTTTTTCACCAGCTTCAACGCCAGCTTCATACTCCGCTTTCCGAAGTTTCTTTTCTTCTTCTTCCTTGTCATATTCAAATATACTCATACTGATAACCTCCGCGCGGTTCTTTCGAAGAAAATCCGCAAGAATATTTTCTTTGATACATTCATCAACAGCGCATTCCACTGCCTCGTTCAGAGACATGTCGGCTGTGTATTTTCGCACCTTTGCAACATATTGCGCATATTCCCTTAATGTTTTGCAATGTTCCATAAGAAGGGCATTGTGACCTTCATTGATATTTAAGACAGTTACGATCAGTTCCAGTTTTGGCTCACCCGACAGATGTTCAAAAGCAGAGGAAAGTCTGTGTTCAAAAACATCGCAAACCGGATCAGAACCATTATAAAACTCAATGAAATTAGGGGCAGGTATCTTTTGCAGGCTGGACGAGTATAAAGATTTTTGATCCAGCATTTTTTGATATTCACTGCTAATGTAAAATAAATCACGAAGAGGCATATTTGGGTTATAAGTTGACTGATGTTCATACAGATACAAATTGGTATCGATAATAAATGCCAGATCGTTTTTTATTCCCATATAGATAGCGTTTTCCAAAGTAACAATCTCTAAATCATCAGGATTCGTATAATCTCTGCTGTTTACTGCATTGTAAAGCGAGAGCAGATTCTTTTTGTCTGAAAATAACATCCGGAAAACAGTATCTTTGTAGTTGCGATTTGCAGAAACTGCTCCTGCGGTAGTTGATTTGTAACGATCTTGTGGCCGCATTGCCATAGGCTTTCCTCCTTATCACGGTGGACGGCAGATGCGTATAAATGCATCATGCCTCCGGCAGGAGAATAGAGCATTGTAAAAATAGTTTTCATCCGTCTCCTGCTTTTAAATTGGTTAATGGGTAATAAAAGCATAGATACGAAATGAACTGCCCCGGTCATTGTCGGTTGACCGAAAGCTTTCTAGATTACAGATGACTCTTAAGCCACAAAGATTTTGTAAAATATGCTTTGAAATATTGTATCATACCAACATCAGAAAATGCAATGGAGAAAATAGTAAAATTTTAAATATTATGAGTACTAAAAAAATGAATAAAAGCATTCATTCATATCTCCGCAACAGTAGCCTAAACAAAAGAATCATGCTACAATGAACCAAAGCAGATAAAAATAGCAAGGGGAATGTCACATAAATAACAAAGGAGACCATCAGACATGAACATAAATATTTTATATGAGGATGAGGAGGTTATTGTCTGCGAAAAACCGGCGGGGGTTGCGGCGCAGACAAAACGGTTAGGACAGGCGGACATGGAAAGCCTTCTGAAAAATTACCGGGCAGGAAAGGGAGAACAGCCGTATATCGGGGTGGTACACAGGCTGGATCAGCCGGTGCGCGGAGTGATGGGTTTTGCCAAAACAAAAGAAGCTGCGGCGGATTTAAGCCGCCAGGTGCAGACAAAAATGGCAGATAAATTTTATTATGCGGTGACAGACGGTGTGCCGGAACAGAAAAAAGGTACATTGGAAGATTACCTGCTCCGGGATGGAAAAACAAACACTTCAAAAGTGGTATCTAAAAGTACGGAGGGCGCAAAGTCAGCAAGGCTGGACTATGAAGTGACCGCACAGAATAAAACGAACGCCGTTCTCCGGATCCGGTTAGACACCGGAAGGCATCATCAGATCCGGGTACAGTTAGCAAATGCAGGAATCCCGATCGTTGGGGATGCAAAGTATAATTTTAAAGAGACAATGACACGGAGTGGAAACGGTCTTTTACTCTGCTCTTATAAAATCGGATTTAAACATCCAAAGACACATAAAAAAATGGAGTTCGAAATCAGGAATCCATTTCTCATCTGAGACAGAAACGCAGGAGTTACAAAGGACTTCTGAGTTTCAATAAAATCACGAAAAATGTCGAAAATAGAGTGGTAAAATAAGCATAATGTGCTAAAATACAAATAGGATTTAAAATTGGGTTCATAAAATAAAAAAGATGTAGTAGGAGGTATGGGTATGAACAATATTAAGGTGAGAACAAAATTAGTTATTGTAATGGTGATCGCACTGATCGCACTGGCACTATGCACCGTCATTTCCAACACAAGCCTGTCAGGACTTGGAAATAATGCGTTAGACATTATCGAGAATGATATGCGTTCCTCGTATGATGAACAGATCAAGGCACAGGTAGATAATGTAATATCTCTTTGCCAGAGCATTTACAATCGGTATGAAAAAGGTGAATATACCTTAGACGAGGCAGAAAAACTTGCAGCAGACCAGATTCGTGATCTGCGTTACGGCAATAATGGATATTTCTGGGTAGATACCTATGATGGAACAAACGTAGTCCTTCTCGGCAATGACACAGAGGGAACAAATCGTATGGATGCAGTGGACACCAATGGATTTGCGTATATGCAGGCGATCATCAGTGCAGGAAGGCAGGAAAACGGCGGTTTTACGGATTATGTATTCCCGAGAGAGGGTGAGACGGAACCATCTCCAAAACGTGCTTACAGCAAGGCATTTGAACCATTTGGCTGGGTACTTGGAACCGGAAACTACACGGACGATATTGATGAGGACGTATTGGGTGTGAAAAATGAATTTTCTTCCTATGAATCCAACAGCAGAATGGCGATCATCGGAATCGCTGTTGTCATGGAAGTAATCTTAATTTTAGTCCTGACACTGATCACAGCCAGCATTGTGAAACCATTGAAAAAGAGCCTTACCCACATTAACGAGATAGCGCAGGGTGATTTTTCAAAAGAATTTGAACAGGATCTGTTAAAGAGAAAAGATGATTTTGGACAACTGGCAGATTCGCTTGAGAAAATGCGCTCTGAGATGAAGGAACTGATTGGAGAGGTGAAATCAGAAGCATTAGAGATCACCGGCATGGTGCAGGAGATTGATACAAGTCTTCAGGCATTAGATGATCAGATTGAAAATGTATCTGCGACAACGGAGGAGCTTGCGGCAGGTATGGAGGAGACAGCGGCATCTTCGGAAGAGATAAATGCAATGTCACATGAGATTGAGAGCGCTGCGAAGAGTATTGCAGAGAGATCTCAGGATGGCGCTAACGAGGCAGATGAGATCAGGGAACGTGCTGTGAAAATCAAAAAAGATACAGACGAAAATGACAGACGTACCAGATCGATTCATGAGGAGATTAATGAGAGCCTGACAAAAGCACTCGAAGATATTAAGGTTGTGGATCAGATCAATGTTCTTGCCAAATCAATCATGGATATTACCGGACAGACGAACCTTCTGGCTTTGAATGCATCCATTGAGGCTGCCAGGGCGGGAGAGGCAGGAAAAGGATTTGCGGTTGTTGCAGATGAGATCCGTGTATTGGCAGAGCAGTCAAAAGCCGCAGTTGCCCATATTCAGGAAGTGACTGGCAATGTGACCGCAGCCGTTGAGAATCTTGCAAATGATGCAGAGAGGCTGCTGGAGTTTGTCGGAAATGATGTTGTGGAGAGTCTTGGAGGATTTGCAGAAATGGCAAATTCCTATAACAGTGATGCTGCCAATGTAGATTCTCTTGTAACGGACTTCTCGGCATCATCGGAGCAGCTGCTCGCATCCATTAACGGAGTGATGGATGCTATCTCCGATGTCAGCAAGACTGCGACAGAGGGAGCTACCGGAACAACGGATATTGCTGAAAAAGTAGGAAACGTTGTGCAGGAGGCAGAGGCAATTAAACAGAAGGCAGAGACAACCTATCATTCTGCTGAAAAACTACAGAAAAATGTGGAACGTTTTATTGTATAACCGGTAATGGATATAGAATGTGACAAAACAGCAAGCGTTTTTTTGGAGCAAAAGGGGATCGTATGATAGAAAAGTATTATAATGGGGTTATCGAACAGGTCGCAGGAGGAATCGGAAATGTAGAACATAACAGTATCCTTGTGCGGTATAGCAATGATTTTTCTATATGGGATTTAGAGAGTGTCAATCATTATAAGGACCAGACAGATATCTTTTTTACCTGTCATGAGTTTTCTTATAACAAGATCGCAGAGGCTTATGAACCATATCTGGGACTGATCCGGCAGATGTTCCATAAGTATTGCAGCGGCACATTGGAAGAGTTTATGGAAGAATGTGATGTCTACAAGCTTCAGAGACCTGTGTTTGAAAGTTATTTTGAAAAGGGATTTTGCGAGAGAACGGAACAGATCCTGATCGATGAGGTAGAGTATGAGCAGGAACGTATGCGCAATTCGATCGTGACGATGCTTCAGAAATTATCAGAGATCCGTCCGGTCGTCATTGTGTTGAACCGTTTCCAGCTTGCTTCGAAAAGTACCATGCAGCTTACCAACAGACTGCTTCAGACAAAGAATAAAAATATCGGCATTGTCTTGGGAGTTAATGATGTGCAGTCGATTCCGGAATTTGCACATGAAGAGTGGGATGCAATCTGTGAGAGTATGGATGACCGGAACATGGTGTACCATATCGGAAATGCAGGCAGGAACATGGAACCGGATGTCATGGACTATTACTCTGATTATGAGAGTGACGATGGCTATCGGAAACTGAATAATCTGGTATACTTTCTGGATTTTGACCAGGCAGACCATCATCTGAGCAAGATTGAGCGCCGGATCAAGTTTGATAACTTTACGATTTCTGAGAAAAAGCATTATCAGCTTTTGCTGTTACAGATTATGGTGTCGGTGTTGCAAAGAGATATTGCGAAGGCTCTGGAATCCTGCGAAGATCTGGAAAAACTGCAGGATCAGGAGAAAGAGGGAGCATTTTATTATAATTTCTGGATGGCAACTTCTTACATGTATCTTGGAAAGTTAGAGGAAGCCATGATTTATGTACAGAAGGCAAAGGAGTGCGGAGAAGCGCTGGGGGATGATTTTTTAGTGTTCCGTGCAGAACTTTTAAAAGCGCAGAACCAGATGTCCGGCTGGTGCAATATTTTCTTCTGTGCCCAGGATATTGAGATCAGCGATAAACTGATCGAGAAGCTGAATGCGTACCATTACAAAAATCATCTGGCGCATATTTATATTTATGCATACGACAATAAACCGGAGATCGTGGCAAAAGCGTACCGGTCGGAAGCATTTCTGATTTATTTTTCCAAGGGCGTTGCGCTTGCAAAAGAGATTGGCAATGAGCAGCTTATCAGCATTGCATATCGGAAAAATATCATGATAGCATCCACAAATGGCGAGTACGAAGTTTCCCTGTTATATTCGATCCGTACCTATGAGGCGATGAAAGATGTTGACAGCGTGGAGGGCGGAAGGATCTATTCCGGTATTGCGTATAATTTATGTGCAATGGGAGAAAATGAGAGAGCCCAGAGCTATTACAACAAGGCAATTAAGATATTATGTAAACTGAGAAAGCCGGAGGATATTGCAGAAGTACATTATAATATGTCATTGAACTGCGTTATGCTGGGGCAGTATGACAAGGCGCAGGAATACCTGACACAGTGTATGAAAGCGATCGAAAAGCTGCATCTGAACAGTCTGCGTGTCTGCAACCTGTCCAAACTGTATGGATTGTTTGCTCTGGTTTCCATTTTACAGGGAAACCGTTTTAACTGTGAGAGGTATCTGTATAGCTGCCGCCAGTTTTTGAATTATATTTTCGAGAAGGAAAAGACAGAAAACAACCTCGCCACTGTGCATGACTACGCAAAGGCAGATGATGATATGTTCCTCTATACGTTTTCCAAGGCATTATTAGCACAGCATGACGGAGACAACGAGGAGGCGCTAAAATTATATGAGCAGGCAGATATTTATTTAAAGAGAGCAGAGGGAAACCAGTTTTTCTGTTATGTGCTGTTCCGAAGGAACAGGATGGAATGCTTCAGGAATGCAGGAAAAGAGATCCTTTATGAGCAGGAAGAGTTTATTTTAAAACAGTATGAAGAGACACATCGTATCATGTTCCATGAGTACGCGGAGGATATGAAAGATCTTCTGCCACCGGTAGATGACGACTGTGAGGAATTATCAACCAGGGAAATCGAGGATCTGTTAAAGCAGGAGAGCGTGGAGCGGGCATATAAGAGTAAGAAAGAACAGCTCGACTTTATTTCTATCTGGCAGAAACTGATCGATGTAAATGGTATCACTGCAAAAGAGATGCTCAATATGGTCATGAAGACATTTTTAAATCATTTTGACGTCGACCGGGCAGTCTATATCCGCTATAGCGAGAGGGTGCCGCAGGTACTTTACAATGACACAGAGAAAGAGATGACGCCGGAGATCATGAAGATCATGGAAAAATCCATGCGGAAAAATGCGGGTGGATTTGTGATCTCCAAGATCAGCAGCAATTATTCTGAACATCAGGATATCACATCGATTTTTGGTGATGAAGATGTGTGTTCCATGGTGGCGATCCCATTTTTTAACAACGCAAAAATCGAGAATATTGTCATCACCTATGTGCTGATGAAGGATAACTGGCATTCCTCGGTGAACCGTTATATGCTTGATGAGGACGATCTGAACTTTTATCAGCTTCTGTTCCGTGAGGTGCGTTACGCATTGAACAGGCTTGATGCCTATGACAAGATTTATGAGATGAATACAAAACTGTATATGTCGGCAGTTACAGACCAGCTGACAGGATGCTATAACCGCGAAGGGTTCTACCGCAAATTAGACGCACTTCTGAAAGAGATCGCAGGGGAAAAAAGAAAACCAAAGCTGGGAGTGATGTTTATTGACCTGGACAATTTCAAACACTATAATGATACGTACGGACATGATGTGGGCGATTTCGTTCTGATCAAAATGGCTGATATTTTTACGGAAGTCTGTGGAAAAGATGGTTTTGTGTGCCGTTATGGCGGGGATGAGTTCCTGATCTTCCTTTATACAGATGACAGGGATATTTTCAAAGAAAAGGCAGAGCGTATCTATCAGATTATTGATGAGGCAGACGGATTTTCGGCGGAGATCAGTGAAAAACTCGGACAGTCATTCTCAATCGATAAACAGCATCAGATCTCCTGCTCCATCGGTATTGCAGCCGGAGACCATATCTGTACGGAAAATGATATGACAGAGATGATCAAGAGGGCGGATGATCTGTTATATTCGATCAAAACAACGACAAAAGGAACCTATCGTATATGAAAATCGTTTTACCTGAGAAAGTAACTTATATTATTGACACACTGACACAGCATGGCTTTGAGGCCTATGCTGTAGGTGGGTGCGTCCGTGATACGATGTTAGGACGGATTCCTATGGACTGGGACATCACGACATCAGCAAAACCGGAACAGGTAAAAGAGTTATTCCGACATACCATAGATACTGGGATCCAGCATGGAACGGTTACCGTGATGCTTGAACATGAGGGATTCGAGGTGACCACATACCGTATAGACGGGGAATATGAGGATGCAAGGCATCCTAAGGAGGTACAGTTTACTTCCAATCTGTTAGAAGATCTGAAGCGCCGCGATTTTACGATCAATGCTATGGCTTACAATGATAAGGATGGGCTGGTCGATGCGTTTGATGGTGTGGGAGATTTAGAGCGCGGTGTGATCCGGTGCGTGGGAGCTGCTGTGGAGCGTTTTACGGAGGACGCGCTTCGTATGCTGCGTGCAGTGCGGTTTGGAGCGCAACTTGGCTTCTCTATTGAAGATGAGACAAGAGAGGCGATTGTTTCCCTGGCACCAAACATTGCAAAAGTGAGTGCAGAACGTATTCAGATCGAAATGGTAAAACTTCTCACGTCCGGACATCCGGAACTGCTGCGCACGGCCTATGAGACAGGACTTACCGCAGTTTTTCTGCCGGAATTTGACGAGATGATGAAAACACCGCAGAATAATCCGCATCACTGCTATTCTGTGGGGGAGCACACGCTGCATGCCCTGATGGAGATACAGCCGGATAAAGTGGCGCGTATTACAATGCTGTTACATGATGTGGCAAAACCGATGTGCAGAACCACGGACGAACATGGCGTGGATCACTTTTATGGACACCCACAGGAAGGAAGTCTTGTGGCAAGGAAGATTTTGCGGCGGCTGAAGTTTGACAATGACACGACCGACCGGGTATGCAGACTGATCTTATGCCACGACGATAATCCGCCTTTGCAGGAGCGGACGGTCCGCAGAGCAATCTACCGGAACGGTGTGGATCAGTATCCTCTGCTTTTTGCAGTAAAAAGAGCGGACATGCTGGCGCAGAGTGCATACAGGCGGGAGGAAAAAGCAGAGTATTTAAAGGAATACGAAGAAATATATGAGCAGATCATGGCGAAGAAACAGTGTCTTTCCATAAAGGAACTTGCAGTTACGGGAACGGATCTGATCGAAGAAGGAATGCAGCCGGGAAAGGCGATCGGCGAGACGCTGAAACAGCTTTTGGAGCATGTGCTGGAACACCCGGAGGACAACACCAAAGAAAAATTAATGGAACAGGTTCATAATATCGCATCCCCTCACATATGATGAATTGACACGGCAGGAGAGCATTTTGCTCTCTTATCGCAGATTCATCGTATGGAGGGGATTTTCATGTATATCAGGCCGGAACAGATAGCAGAACAATATGAGATGGAGGTAAAGTCTATTTCGAAGGGAAGGGACTGTTTTTTGTGTGAAACAGATCTCGGAATGCGCGCACTGAAGGAGTATAGGGGCTCTGTGGAGCGTGCGGAATTTCTGGCTGGAATGCTTGATTTCCTGAAGGGGCAGAATATTGTGGCAGAGCAGATCTTTTATACAAAAGAAGGGGAAATTTTTGCCAGGGACGAAGAGGAACAGAATTATCTGCTATTGTCAGTTTTCCGTGGAGCCGAGTGCGATACGAAGAGCAGGGAGGACATGGTGTATGCGGTAAGACTGCTCGCTGGTTTACATAATGCAACTGAACAGTATCCGGACGAGGTGCCTGAGTTTGTAAAAATGAATCCTAACGCCCTGCTTTTGCTTTATGAAAAACATAATCGTGAATTGCGGCAGGTGCGCAACTATATCCGTGGCAGAAAACAGAAAAATGAGTTTGAGGAAATGTTTATGCGTCAGTTTGCAGGCTTTTTTGAAAAGGCACAAGCTGTCACAGAGCAGTTACAAAATATGGAGATTCGTGAGGAGTTGACTGGCTTCTGCCATGGGGATTATAACCAGCACAATGTCATTTTTTCGAGAGAGGGCGTGGCAATCGTCAATTTCCTTAATTTTTCCTATCAGATCCGGGTGAGTGACCTCTCAAATTTTGTGCGGAAGATGATGGAAAAAAATAATTGGAACACGTCGCTTGGAATGGAGTTGATCGGGGCATATGATTCTGTGCGTAAACTAAAGCCGCAGGAATTTTCATATTTGTATTTTTACCTTGCGTATCCCGAGAAATTCTGGAAAATTGCAAATCATTATAGCCAGTCCCACAAAGCCTGGCTTTCCGGCAGAAACACAGAAAAACTCAGCAAAGTGGTCGCGCAGGAAGGGGCAAGAGAGCATTTTTTGCAGACGCTTGCAGGGAAAGTGGAAAATAGGATATAATTAGGTAACAGCGAAACTCCTCATAGGTTATGTCGAATTGTGGAATACCAACAAAAACATTCAAGACACGCTCTCGCTACGTGTCGCTCGCAGCGGTACTAAGAAGTCATATCCTGCATTTCATTTCTGATAAATCAGAATGAAATACAGAATATGACTTCTAAGTGCCGGCGGCTCCCCAGTGTCTTTCATGTCTTTTGTTGATATTTCACAATTTAATTCACATTTTTACGAGTTTCGCAATTTACATGATTTGTATGACACATAAGAGGTGATATGTTGAGAAAATTAAGATACATGTATTATAGCATTATTTTAAGTATGATTTTATTAGCGGGTTGTGGACAGCAGACAAGACCGGTCTCGACCGCACAGTATTACAATCCTGCGAAAGAGACAGCGGCAGATACTGAGGAAGCAGAGGGCGCAGGGGCGGAGACATCGATCGGAACCGATCTCTATCTGATCATTGGCAATGACATGACCAATGAACAGTTGAATTTAAAGCAGCTTGTATCAGGAAAGCAGTATCTGTATGTTTATTCATTGTCTACAGACTTTCTGGATAAATACGGAAACAGTGCAACAACGATGGATTTTGAGCCGGGCAGGGTGATCCATATTGGAAAAAAAGATGGCGAAGGACGGCTCTTGCAGGCACAGATCGCGGATGAAGTCTGGGAATATTCGGATATCACAAAATATTCGGTAGATACAGAGCGTGGGATTTTCAAAATTGCGGATTCCAAGTATTCGTATGACGCAGATTTGTTCGTGGAATCGAATGGAGAAAAAATCCGTCTGTCCGACCTGAACGAAAAAGATGAGATCCGTGTCGTTGGAATCGGAACAAAAATATTATCCGTATCCGTCACTACCGGACAGGGAACTCTGGAGTTAAAGAATACATCCGTATTTGAGGGAAGTTTTATTCAGGTGGGAAGTAAGATTTTTGCACAGATCACACACAATATGAAGCTGGAGATCCCGGAGGGAACTTATACGGTTACCGTTGCAAATGAAGGATATGGCGGCAGCACAGAGGTGGAGATCGCAAGAGGGGAGACCTGCACGCTTGATCTGGATGAATTAAAAGGTGAGGGCCCTAAGACCGGAAGTATCATATTTTATATTGATGTGGAGGGAGCAACGCTTTCCATTGATGGGGATACTGTGGATTACAGCGCACCTGTGGTACTGACCTATGGCGTGCACACATTGCATGCGGAGGCAGAGGGATACGACGATTTTGATAAAAAGCTTTTTGTTAACTCTGCGGCAGCGAATATCGATATCTCTCTTACCGGAGACGGTACTACGTCAGACAATGACATGACAGAGGGCACAGAGTCTGTGGAGGAGACCGAAACTGCTGAGACAGAGACAAAAGACAGTGAGGAGGAGACAAAGAGTACAGAAAAAGATTCGGAGACGTCAGACAAGTCCACGGACAAAGATGTGACATCTGATTATCTGTCCACACTTTCTGATCTCATCACGTCGTTGAATAAGTAAGAAGATGTAACTATTCAGAACATCATTCGCAAAATCGCTCTTTCAGAGCTTTCCTTGAATAACAAGCATGCTTGTTATTTGCTCATTGTGGTTACTTCGCCAAAGAAATTTTCAAAATTATGCTCATTCATGCAAGCATGATTCGCAAATTTTTGAAAACTGCCCTGGCTCTGAATAGTTACAAAAAAATAACTTGAAAATAGCGGCTGACAAAGCTAAACTATAAACGAGATCAATACAGGGAGGAAATAATTATGGGATACAAAGAAATGTATGAAGAATGGTTAAACAATCCATACTTTGACGATGCAACAAAAGCAGAATTAAAAGCGATCGAGGGGAACGAAAAAGAGATCGAAGACCGTTTTTATATGGATCTTGAGTTTGGTACGGCAGGTCTCCGCGGCGTGATCGGCGCTGGAACAAACCGTATGAATGTCTATACAGTCCGCAAGGCAACACAGGGACTTGCAAATTATATCAACAATGTGCATGCACAGGAGAAAGGGGTAGCAATTGCGTATGATTCCAGACATATGTCGCCGGAATTTGCAGATGTTGCGGCTTTATGCCTTGCTGCAAACGGAATTAAGGCATATGTGTTCGAGTCGCTCCGTCCGACACCGGAACTTTCCTATGCAGTCCGCAGATTAGGATGCACCGCAGGAATCAATATCACAGCCAGCCATAACCCACCGGAATACAATGGATACAAAGTATACTGGGAGGATGGTGCACAGATCACGCCACCTCATGATACCGGAATTATGGCAGAGGTGAAGAAAGTCACAGATTATGCGGCCGTTAAGACGATGGACAAAGATGCCGCAGTTGCAGCAGGTCTTTATCAGGTGATCGGAGCAGATATCGATGATCCATACATAGAAGAACTGAAAAAACTGATCCTTCATCAGGATTGTATTGACAAAGTGGCAGGAGAGTTAAAAATCGTGTACTCTCCACTTCACGGAACCGGAAATATCCCGGTGCGCCGTGTGTTAAAAGAACTTGGATTCAAAAATGTATATGTCGTTCCGGAGCAGGAACTCCCGGATGGAGATTTCCCAACCGTAAGTTATCCAAACCCGGAGGCAGCAGAAGCATTTGAATTAGGACTTGCTTTAGGCAAAAAAGTGGATGCTGATCTCATCCTTGCAACAGACCCGGATGCAGACAGACTTGGCGTTTATGTAAAAGATTCCAAGACCGGGGAGTACCACAGCCTGACAGGTAACATGTCCGGATGCCTGATCGGCGATTATGTGATCGGTCAGAGAAAAGCCCTGTACGGACTGCCGGAAGATGGAGCATTTATCCGCTCGATCGTTTCCACCAATATGGCAGATGCAATTGCAAAATATTATGGAATCCAGCTTGTAGAAGTTTTAACAGGATTCAAATTTATCGGACAGAAGATCCTCGAGTTTGAAAACACCGGAAAAGGAACCTACCTCTTTGGTATGGAGGAAAGCTATGGCTGTCTGACCGGAACTTATGCAAGAGATAAAGATGCGGTCGATGCTTCCATGACACTGTGCGAGGCAGCAGCTTACTATAAGACCAAAAACATGACACTCTGGGATGCTATGCTTGCAATGTATGAGCGTTACGGATACTACAAAGATGATGTGACTGCTATCACGTTAAAAGGTATCGAGGGACTTGCCAAGATCCAGGAGATCATGAATACGCTGAGAGAGAATGCTCCGGCAGAGATTGGCGGTTACAAAGTAACGGCAGTGCGTGATTATAAGAAGGACACCATTACAGATACTGCAACAGGCGCTGTAAAACCGACCGGTCTTCCGGCTTCCAATGTTTTATATTATGAGCTGGAGGATGATGCATGGGTATGTGTAAGACCTTCCGGTACAGAGCCAAAGGTAAAATTCTATCTCGGTGTAAAAGGAACATCCTTAGAAGATGCAGATGCAAAATCAAAAGCATTGTCTGAGTCTGTCCATGCAATGATCAACAAAATGCTATAAATGCCCAAAATATAGGAAATTTCCTTGACAAAGGCATAGAAAACAAGTATAAATATGGATGTAGGTATTTTGGAAAAGAAAAAACCTCATATATCATAAAGTGAAAATCCAGAGGAGGAATTTTTAACATGAACAAAGCAGAATTAGTTGCAGCTATGGCTGAGAAAGCTGAATTAAGCAAAAAAGACGCAGAAGCAGCATTAAAAGCATTCACAGATGTTGTTGCAGAAGAATTAAAAAAAGGTGAGAAAATCCAGTTAGTTGGATTCGGAACATTCGAAGTTTCTGAGAGAGCAGAGAGAACAGGACGTAACCCACAGAGCGGTAAAGAGATGGTTATCCCAGCTTCTAAAGCTCCTAAATTCAAAGCAGGAAAAGCTTTAAAAGATATGGTTAACGCATAATTCTTTTTTAAATATGAATGTTTAGCGGGCTCGGATTTTCCGGGCTCGTTTTTTGTGCAGCAGGAGGCATCGTTTCTGTTGGATAAAAAACATGCCGCAGGGATGTGTAGCCTGCGGAATAAAAAGCAAGAGGGGAAAATAAAAACAATGAGATTAGATAAATTCTTGAAAGTGTCACGACTCATCAAGAGAAGAACGGTGGCGAATGAAGCGTGTGATGCAGGACGTGTGATGGTGAACGGAAAACCGGCAAAGGCTTCCGTCAATGTGAAAGTCGGGGATGTGATCGAGATCGCATTTGGAACAAAAAGTGTGAAAGTGCGTGTGCTTGATCTTCAGGATACAACGAAGAAAGAGGAAGCAAAAGACCTGTTTGAATATGTATCCTAAATATATTCCATACACACATTAGCCAGGGCAGTTATTTTTGAGGGCATAAATCAGGGAACCTTCTCATATATAGAATATAGACAAGTGCGGAACTCATAGAAAACATTCAAAACGTAAGTAGGAGGTTCGCAATTACCTGTATATATGAGGAGGAGATTTATGGATGAGAAGAATAATGTGACAAAATCCCACAAAGTGCTTTTGGCAAACCGGAAAAATGGCGCATTCAGCGGTGTGGTGGATGTACTGTCTTTTGATGTGGCAGAGATATTGCTGGAGACGGAGCTTGGGATGCTTCTGATAAAAGGACATGACCTTCATGTAAACCGCCTTTCACTGGAAAAGGGAGAAATCGATATTGAGGGACGGATCGATTCCCTGACCTATTCAGAGCCGAAAAATGTTACAAAACAGACGGAATCTCTTCTTGGAAGGCTTTTTAAATAATGTCTGGATTTGTGCGGCTGGCGGAAGGAATCCTGTTTTGGCAGGTGCAGGAGACCGGAAACAGGGTGAGCGAGGGGATTTTCACAGAGGCAGTTTTTCTCGGAATCTCGGTTCTGGTGGGGATGGGACTATTCCTGCTGTACGATATTTTTCGTATTTTCCGAAGAATCGTGCCACATGGCGCAATCTGGATTGGAGTGGAAGACTTCTGTTATTGGTTACTATGCACTGCTGCGGTTTTTCTGATGCTGTATCAGGAGAATGACGGTATGATCCGGGGATTTGCCATTGGTGGTGTTATTTTTGGCATGATACTGTATTTTTTCCTCCTCAGCAGATTTGTTGTAAAGATCAATGTGTGTATTTTGAAGAAAATACTTGGCATTGCGGGAAGGATAACCGGTTTTGTGACAAAACCTTTTCGAAAGATTGGCAGGAAAATCATAAGTTTTTTATGTAAACAGTTGAAAAAATGGATAAAAATGATTAAAATGAGTTTATGTAAGCTTTAATGCGTAGATTTAGAGGGGTTCATCATGGCAAACGCGAAAAGAAGACGTAGAAAAAACGGAAACAGAGCTGGAAGAATGTGCATTACCTGTATTGTATTTGTGTTTGCAATTGTTATGTCAACACAGATCATTAAGGTATACCAGAAGGATCAGGAATATATTGCCAAACAGGCGGACTTAGAACAGCAGCTTTCCGCAGAACAGGACAGACAAAAAGAGTTAGAAGCATACGAGACTTATACAAAATCACAGCAGTATGTCGAAGATGTCGCCAAGAGCAAATTGGGGCTGCTTTATGATAATGAGGTTGTATTTAAAGAACAAAAGTAACGATCGCATTCGTTGGATCGTGAGCGTGATAGATAAAAAAATGGGACTGTTTTTTGTACAGTCCCATTTTTGTACTTCAATGTCAACCTTGAGCAATCGTCTCTATCTTTTGTAATTCTTCTTCTGTGAAGTCTGTGTGTCCGATGATCTTAATGTTGTCTAAAATCTGTTCCGGTTTGGAAGCGCCAATTAAAACGCTGGTTACTTTATCATCCTTTAAGATCCAGCTTAAAGCCATCTCAGCAAGGGTCTGGCCACGTTCTCCGGCAAGTACATTTAAAGCCTGGATCTGTGCAAGCTTTTCAGGAGTCAGGGCGGATTCCTTTAAGAAACGTCCGTCTGTGGCAATGCGGCTGTCGGTTGGGATACCATTTAAGTAACGGTTTGTCAGAAGTCCCTGAGCCAGAGGAGAGAATGCGATAATTCCCTTCTTAAGTTCATAAGCGGTATCTTTTAATGCATTATTTTCAATGGTGCGGTCAAAAATAGAGTAACGATTCTGGTTAATGATAAATGGACACTTTAAGTCACTTAAGATTGCAGTTGCTTTTCTTAAAGTCGGACCATCATAATTGGAAAGACCGACATAAAGTGCCTTTCCGCTCTTTACGATAGAATCTAAGGCGCCCATCGTCTCTTCCAGTGGTGTCTCCGGATCCATTCTGTGATGATAGAAAATATCAACATAATCCAAACCGAGACGTTTCAGACTCTGGTCAAGACTTGCGATCAGATATTTGCGGCTTCCCCAGTTGCCGTAAGGACCTTTCCACATATCAAAACCGGCCTTTGTGCTGATGAGAAGTTCATCACGGTAAGGATGAAGTTCCTCCTTCATGATCTTTCCGAAGTTGCGCTCTGCGCTTCCGTAAGCAGGACCATAATTATTGGCGAGATCAAAATGTGTGATTCCGTGATCAAATGCGGTGAAACACATCTGCTTCATGTTTTCGTAAACACCCGTGTCTCCAAAATTATGCCATAAACCTAAAGATACTAATGGAAGCTTTAAACCACTGTTGCCGCAGCGGTTGTAAACCATTGTGTCATATCTTTTTTCATCTGCAATATACATTATAAAATCTCCTTTCAAAATGGGGTGTGTCCGGTAATGTGAAAATCATTCAATTTACGCTATGAATGAGTTTTTCAATTACCGGATGGTTTATAAGTATTTTACTTCACGTAGGTGTCGGTGTATAGTGTCAAAATTTCGTTTCTGTAACTTATTTTGAATGGTTTAGTACCTTAGCCTCCTAAAAAACCCGAACTCCCTTCAAGCACCACAAACAGACATTTGAGCGGAATTTTTGGCGAAAACTTTTTTTTGCCACGACGTTCCTTTGACAAACATTTTCATGGACAACTCCTATAATCGTGGACACGGTTGCAGGACAACTGCAAAACATAGATACATGAAAACTTCAAAGTTGTCCGGCGTACAGAAATAGATAATTGCGAAACTCATAAAAGCCTAAAATGAATTGTGAAAAATTGACAAAAGACATGAAAGACACTGGGGAGCCGCCGGCACTTAGAAGGCAGGCACAACGGTAAGTTGTGACTGGCTTCTTAGTACCGTTGCGAGCGACACGTAGCGGAAGCGTGTCTTGAATGTTTTTGTTAATTTTGAACAATTTGTAATAGACTTGGAAGAGTTGCGCAATTATCTATGCGTACAGAAACAATAAAAGGAGATTATGTCATGAAAAAAAGTGCAGGTAAACAGATGATAACGATTGCGGGAGGCGTTCTTGCATGCAGTATGCAAATGATGGGCTGCTATCCACTTGCCCCGGCGTATTTTGCGGCAGCATTCTTGGAAGGAGTAAACGGTGTGTGGATGACGGCCGCAATGTACATAGGAATGCTTTATTTTATGCCACTGACTGCAACGGTAAAATACGCAATGGCGCTTCTTGTGACCGCAGGTGCGATCAAACTGGTAGAGTGGGCGAACGAGGGCTGCCCCGCATTTCTGGCTGCAATCCTGACAGCAATCACGACGATGATTCTGTCTTTCTGTGGCGGACTGCTGGAATGGAAAGACCAGCCGGAGGTACTGGCGGTGTTTCTGGAAGGGATCTTTGTATTCGGCGCGGTGATCCTTTTAAACCGCGGCATTCATTTTTTTATGGAGTGGCAGGGGCGTGGAAACAGGATAGAGCAGGAACCTGTGGACAGAGGCAAGGAGGAACGCCTTTCAGGGTATGCAGAATCGTTTCAGGGATTGTCACAGATTTTTATGAATATGAGTAAAAAAAAGGAGCAGTACACGGCGGAGGAACTCGGACAAATGCAAAATGAGCTGACCGGGCGGCTCTGTGCAAATTGTGACTGCTGTGCGATATGCTGGGAGCAGGAATCTACGCCGTTGTATGGAATTTTGTCTAACATGATCACGTCGATCCTGAATGTGGGGATTCCGGCAAAAGAAAGTGAGGAGGAACTAAGCCACTACTGCAAACACAGCAAAGATATGGTGGAGGAGGCAGTGCGTGTGTTTGAGAAGGCAAGCTTAAACCGTGCGTGGTACAACCGTCTGTTGGAAAACCGTCAGACGATCGCAGAACAGCTCGATGCGATGGCGTACATTATGAAAGACTGTGCGAAGGAGGAAAAACTGCTGGATACGCAGGAGAAAAAGGCGTTGGCAGAGATACGCTACCGGGCAAAAGAGAGCGGGATCGTCATTGAGGAAATGCATTTGTATGAGAATCAGGAGGGACGTCTGCGGCTGACAGCGGGACTGCGCAGTAAAATGGGCGGCTGTGTTTCTGTGAAATCATTTCTCGCAGCGGTCAGCCATGCGCTTGGAAAAGATATCCGTGCTGCCGCAGACTGCCGTTCATTTATCTCAAAGGAACGCACCGATTTTTTGTTTTACGAGGATACAAAATACCGCAGTGTGCAGGGAATCGCACGGCTGAAAAAAGACGGTGCACAGATTTCCGGGGACAATTTCTCGTTTCTGGAGCTGGAGCGCGGCGATCTTCTGCTCGGACTCTCAGATGGCATGGGCTCCGGCAGTGCCGCATGCAAGGAGAGTGAGATGGTGTTAGATCTTGTGGAACGCTTTTTGGAAGCCGGTTTTTCGGTGGAGACAGCAATCCGTATGATGAACTCGGCGATGGTGATGAAAGGGGAGAGTGATCTGTATTCGACCGTCGACCTGTGCATGGTGAACCTCTATGATGGGGCGGCGGATTTTTACAAGATCGGAGCAGCGGGAAGCTTTATCAGGCACGGGCAGGAGGTGACAAGTTTTGCCCCGGATTCCCTGCCGGTGGGCGTCGGGACAAACCCCGAGATCGAGCATAAAAAGATAACCCTGAAAAACGGCGATTTTGTTGTCATGGTCACGGATGGTGTGTTAGAATATCTGCATGTACCAAATCCGGAAGAAACAATGCAGGAGATCATCGAGAGTATCAACACCAATCATCCGGGCATCCTGGCGAAAAAGATTTTGGAGCGGGTGCTTCTTTTTACAGGGGGAAAGGTTTCGGATGATATGACCATTCTTGCGACCTGCATCTGGGAGAAATAGATGACAAATGAACTTTTAAACGAATGGAAAAAAGAAAAAATAGTGGAAGACGGGGACATAGTGCTCGCAGGGGTATCCGGCGGTGCTGATTCCGTCTGCCTCCTGTTGATGCTGGAGCAGTTACAGAAAAAAACAGATTTTTTATTGGAAGCAGTCCATGTGGAACATGGCATCCGTGGGGAAGAGAGCCGGAAAGATGCAGCGTTTGTGAAAAACCTGTGTCAGGATCATGGGATCAGATGTCATATATTTTCAGTGGAAGTTCCTCTATTTGCGGAGAAACATGGTCTTGGGCTGGAGGAAGCAGCGCGCATTTTAAGATATGACTGTTATAAGAAAGCGGCAGAAAGCGTAAAAAAGGAATTTCCGGAAAAGAAGATTAAACTTGCGCTGGCACATCATGCGGAGGATAACGCAGAAACGGTTTTGTTTCAGATGGTGCGCGGAAGCGGACTGGATGGACTGTGTGGCATGAGCCGCCGCAGGGATGAGGGGATTTACGAATTGATCCGTCCTCTGCTTGCGCAGCCGCGGGAAGAGATCGAGGCATTTTTAAGGGAATGCGGGCAGTCCTATTGTATGGATGAGACAAATCTGGATACAGAATACAGCAGAAACCGTATCCGGCATCAGGTGCTGCCGGAACTAAAGCAGATCAATGGGCAGGCGGTGGCACATATCAACCAGAGTGCGGCGCTTCTGCAGGAAATGAGAGATTTTCTCAATGAGGAGGCAGAGCATATCCGGGAAATGTATGTGGTTGAAAAAAGCGATGGCATACAGCTTTATTCGGGCATGTGGGAGGAGTGCCACGAAGTTGTGCAGCGGGAGGTTCTCCATAAGGCAATCGGACAGGTGGCAGGATCGAAAAAAGATATTACGAGAAAACATGTAGAGAGCGTGAGAAACCTTTATTTTTCACAGGTTGGACGATATGTGGAACTGCCATATCAGGTGCTGGCGGAGCGCAATTATCATGGTATTTTGCTGAGAAAAGAGACGGAAAAAAAGGGGGAGAACGTTGCCTTTTCTAGAGAGATACCGAAGGAGAGCCTGCAAAAAGTTTTTGAGGGAGAGGCGTTGGAACTGGAAGTGCCGGGAGGCAGAGTAAGGTTTTGCGGACTCAGCCCGGATGGGAAAATCGGGGAAATTGATAAAAAATCATATACGAAATGGCTGAATTATGATAAAATCAAAGTTGGACTGCAAATCAGAACCAGAACCGCAGGAGATTATCTTACGGTGGATGACAGGGGACACACAAAGAAACTGAAAGAGTATTTTATTAACGAAAAAGTCCCAAAAGAGATGCGGGATACCATGCTGCTCCTGACGGAAGACTCTCATGTTATATGGGCGGTCGGACAGCGGATCAGTGCAGATTATAAAATCGATGAAAATACAAAAAAGATATTAGAAGTACATTTTTTTGGAGGAAATTATCATGAAAGTAAAGAATATTAGAAAGTATCTGACAGAAGAACAGATCACAGAGCGCGTAAAAGCAATGGGAGAACAGATCAGCAGAGATTACGGCGGTGAGACCGTATATCTGATCTGCATTTTAAAGGGATCGATTTTCTTTACCTGTGAACTTGCTAAGCGGATCGCATCTCCGGTAGAGATCGATTTTATGTCTGTTTCCAGTTATGGTGCCGGCACAAGTTCCAGTGGTGTTGTCAAGATCGGAAAAGATCTTGATACTACAATTGAAGGAAAGAATGTCCTTGTTGTCGAGGATATCATTGATTCCGGAAGAACATTAAGCTATCTGCTCCAGAACCTGAAAACAAGAAATCCAAAGAGCCTGAAATTATGCACACTGTTAGATAAACCGGACCGTCGTGTGTGCGATGTGAAGGTTGATTATGTCGGATTTGAGATCCCGGATGAATTTGTAGTAGGTTTCGGATTAGACCTTGACCAGCAGTACAGAAATCTGCCATACATTGGATGTGTGGAACTTGAGGACGAAGAATAAAGGAGAGCAGCTTTGAATAGTAGGAATAATAGTTACAGAGGCTTTGGGTTTTATCTGGTGCTCATCCTGATCGTAGTTGGTGTCTGGTATTTCTTAGACGGAAATACAACAACCAATTCTTATACACGGGCAGCTTTTGAAAGAGACATCCAATCAGGGGATGTGGCAGCCATTGATATTGTGCAGAATCGTGAGATCCCGACGGGAAGTGTGAATCTTACCTTCTCGGATTCCACACAGAAGGTATTGATCGTGTCGGATGTCAATGAGATCGTATCCTATCTGCAGGATCAGGGGATCACGGATTATACGATGGAGAATGTTCCGGCGGAGAGCTGGATCATGACATTGCTTCCATATCTGATCATATTTGCTGCAATGTTTATTTTCTTCATGATCATGACCAATCAGGCAGCGGCAAACGCAGGCGGCGGCAGCAGCAAGATGATGAATTTCGGTAAGAGCCGTGCAAAGCTGATGCAGCCGGATGCCAAAAAAGTGACATTTGCCAATGTCGCAGGTCTGAAAGAGGAAAAAGAGGAGCTGGAGGAGATCGTGGATTTCCTTCGTGCGCCGCAGAAATATACCGCACTCGGTGCAAGAATCCCGAAGGGTGTCCTTTTAGTCGGACCTCCTGGAACCGGTAAAACATTGCTCGCAAAAGCGATCGCTGGGGAGGCGGGCGTGCCGTTTTTCAGTATTTCTGGTTCTGATTTTGTGGAGATGTTTGTCGGTGTCGGTGCGTCCCGTGTGCGTGACCTTTTTGAAGAAGCGAAGAAAAATGCACCGTGTATCGTATTTATTGACGAGATCGATGCGGTGGCAAGATGCCGTGGAACCGGTATGGGCGGCGGTCATGACGAGCGCGAGCAGACGTTAAACCAGATGTTGGTTGAGATGGACGGTTTTGGCGTCAATGAGGGCATTATTGTCATGGCGGCAACGAACCGTGTGGATATTTTAGACCCGGCTATCATGCGTCCGGGACGTTTTGACCGCAAAGTGTATGTCGGTCGTCCGGATATCGGCGGCAGAGAGGAAATCCTTGCTGTACATGCCAAGAATAAACCGCTTGGCGATGATGTGGACTTAAAACAGATCGCGCAGACAACAGCCGGATTTACCGGAGCTGATCTGGAAAATCTTTTGAATGAGGCGGCGATCGTCGCTGCAAAAGAAAACCGTGCGTACATCACACAGAATGATATTAAGAAATCCTTTGTAAAAGTTGGAATCGGAGCAGAGAAGAAGAGCCGTATCATTTCCGACAAGGAAAAACGGATCACTGCATTCCATGAAGCTGGCCATGCAATCTTATTCCATGTATTGCCGGATGTAGGACCTGTGTATTCTGTATCCATTATCCCTACCGGAGCAGGTGCAGCAGGATATACCATGCCACTTCCGGAAAAGGATGAAATGTTTAACACCAAGGGAAAGATGTTACAGGATATCACTGTTTCACTCGGAGGACGCGTGGCGGAGGAACTTGTCTTTGACGATATCACAACCGGTGCTTCCCAGGATATCAAACAGGCAACCAAGATGGCAAAAGCGATGGTGACACGCTATGGTATGTCGGAGAATGTCGGACTGATCTGCTATGATAATGATGACGATGAAGTGTTCATCGGAAGAGATCTGGCACACACCAGAGGCTATGGGGAAGGTGTGGCAACTGCGATCGACCAGGAAGTAAAACGTATCATTGATGAGTGTTATGCCAAGGCAAGACAGATCATTACAGAAAACCGCAGTGTTTTAGATGCCTGTGCCAAACTTCTGTTGGAAAAAGAAAAAATCAGCCAGAAAGAGTTTGAAGCGCTCTTTGAAACGGATCATGTTGTTTTATAAAAGCATTTACAGGAAATTATATTGACACAGAGCTGGATGTATATCATCCAGCTTTTTTTTGAACGTATATACTTGTGGAGGTGAAAATGGATTTCAGAAATTGAAATAATAGATGTAAAACGTTATGACACATGGAGGGCTTTATGGTAAAATATTTATTGCACAATGGAAACAGAAAATGAACAGATTGTATAAATCGGGAAGATTCTGGGATGGTAATGATGCCGGAGCTGGAACAGACCAATGGATCATATAAAAATATTTTTTGTATTTATTGGTGCAGGAGTTGAGTCACTGGCAGAATGCAAAATACAAGAGAAAAAAGGGCAGAAAATTTTTTGGTTTCTATTTGGAATCATTATGATAATTGCGCCGACTATTTGGATGGTATCACAGATACGAGAATTTTTGGAGGTAATATAATGGAACAAAAGGATATACAAGCTGAAAAACAGTTAATTCAGACATGGAAAAGTATTATGCTTTTGTCATGGTTTACCAGTATTGTTGGAATTGGATGCTGGATTCAGGCTGGGAATGAAATAATTGTAGGAAATATGAATAAGGGCGTTATATGGTTAATATATGGAATGGTACATGTAATAGTAGCTTGTTTTGGAATTCGATTTTCTAAAAGGAAAAACGAAAAAATACAGGATTCAAAATATATTGTGAGAAGAAAAAAAGGAATTTGTATTTTAGGCATTGTAACTTATTGTGTGACAGTTTGTGTGTTTTTACTAACTTTGATTTTTTTAGAAATGAGTTATATAGCGTTTATATATATGGCTTGCTGTACCAGTTGTCTGCTGATAATTTCTTTTTTCTGGTTTTCCATGTACCGAGAGCAAAAGATCATAGTGAGAGAAAAGGAAATTGTCATTTGTAATTTTTTTGGAAAGAGGAGAACGATTGACAGGCAGGAGATAGGCCAAATTACAAGTGATCAGAATCATGTGCGGTACGGTTTTATGAATAAACAGAATCAACAATTGTTTGCAGTATCCGTAAACATGGTCGATGCAGTTGCATTTATACAAGATACGCTGGATGAATTAGAGAAAAGATAATGGAAAATAATAGGTAATATTGCACCAAAATTATGTTCAAAATTTGCACCATATTTAAAAAAATTGATTTCACATGAAGAAATTGGAAAAGTAGCCGATCGGCTTGTAAAATATGCGGGAAGTTGCGCTCCAGATTCTAAAGAAGCTTTGGCATTATTAATAAAGTATATTGGCGCAGAGGCAACATATGAAGTGATAGGTGTATTCATTCTATTTTTAATATTATGTGGAGTAGAGGGAAGCTATTTTCTTTTATATTGGTATAACAAAAGAATCATTGTTACATGGAAAGAAATTATGTATCGTTCGATTTGGGGATTAGAGAGAAAATATTCTTGGAAAGATGTCAAATCCGTGTGTTACAAGTCAACAGGAAGAGGGGCAGATAGGATTCTTATCCGGACGAATAAAAAAATTTATATTGAAACAGGAATGATGAAAAGAAGTGAAGAAGCAGAGAGACTAATAAAGGAAAAAGGCTATTTGCAAGTAAATCTAATTACAGATAGAAAAAAAGGATAAAGAGATATTAAATTATAGCGAAAGTGTGCATGTTATGTGAATGCTGTAGGTCATATTATTTCACATAAACATAAAGGAGAAGGAAGAAGTGAGGAAACCTATGGATTTGATGAATTTGGTAATGATATCCGAACGGCAAAAGATATGATGCCGGAGTTGGCAGATTATGCATAGTGGGGAGGAGAAAGAAACGTGCAAGGAATAGAAAAAGGCATATTTGTTTCTATATGGATATGGATTATAATAAAAATTTCAGAAAAAGTTTCCGGTAATACAAAGTATCAAATTCAAAATCGTTTTTTATACTGGTTTATATGGATATGGCATTCATATGGCAAAATAAGTATTTTAGGATTGTTATGTGGAATAGGTGTACAGATTACCAATATTATAATTGTTGTATTGTATTTGTTTTTTGATATAAGTAGGGAACTTTTAGGAGCATGTTGGGTGACAAGTCTTATAGTAGTTCTATTTGTGAGTGGAGGTATTGGTTCAAAATGACATTTTTGCTTATATTAATTATTTTATTTTATATTGTGTTTGGCATTGTAGATGTACGGTTTGGTTTTCTGTGTAAGAAAGAGCAACGTAAAAATAAAACAATTGCGCAGATATATGTGGGCACGAAAAAGATTGTGTGGATTTTGGGAACTATTTTTTTCTTAATTGGAATTTTGGAAGTTCTACTTTTACTATTTAGTTTCAATATAGTACCATTATATGTATTTTTGGTTATGTGCATTGCTGTACAATGGGGATTTGCAACATTTTTATGGAATTATTTTTGTTATTCAGCAGTGTTTATGAATGGGGAAAAAATTTATTTTTATCATAAGAGAAAAAAGCAGGAAATTTCTTTAGAAAATATTGCAGAGATTAAGGCGGCTTTAGGAAATGTCGCATATACTTTTTTTGATGAAAATAATAATATGTTATTTGAAGTACAAATGAAAAAAGAAAACGCATATCAGTTGGTGGAGTATATCAAGCAAAGGACTTGCACCTTTTAAATTTGAATACAAAGGATATCAGGGGGATAGCTGGAAATTTGAAAAGTGCAAGTAAATTTGGAAAGGGAGATTTATTATTCATTGGCAACTACTGCATTGGCATCATTAACTTCAGCAACATTAACGGGTTTTTTGGGAGGCAATGATGAAAAAGAATAAAGAAATATTAAAGTTCACAATTGGAGGAGTTTTTGCATATATGCTTCCGTATCTGATAGGTGTGTATATGGGCTTTTATCAGGGGGCTGATTTGCAATTTATGCTTCAAATAGCTGGTTTTGTAACAATATTTATTGTGGTTGGCGGGCTGATCTGGTTATTTAGAAAACAGTATGACTCCAGAAAACTAAATGGATACATTTATTTGTTTGGTTCATTAGGTCTTTTGATGGAGGTAATGTTCTGGGGTAATATTTTTGGAGAAAAGAGAGTTATTGTTTGTATAGTAATCTACATAGTTACTTTTATTCTTGGAATTTTGATTTTATTGTTAGCAATGAGAAAAATTATAATTAAGAATAAATTGATAAGGGAAATTGGAAAAGTAGTTGGTACAGTCGGTGGCTTTTTTATTATATTTATGGTACGGGTTGGAAAGGCATTTTCTGGTCGCAGAGGTGAAGTGATATTCAGAAACATGGATTCTGATGATACTATGAAATTAATGTGGTCTTGTATTTTGTTTTTGGCATGTATATATGGATTGATTTGTTCCATGAATATCACTAGTTTAGCAATAGAGGATTAGTATTATTAAACCGTTTGACCACCGTAGCGCAGAATGGACAGACATTAAGAACATACAGCTATGATGCATTCGGGAACCGAAGCAGTAAAACTGAATATCAGACAGCAGGAGGGCTGGTGACAACTTACAGGACATAGAATGGAGCAAAGCATTGCAGCAGTGGATGCAGCCCCGGAACAGACCAATGGATCTGGTGGACCTGAATGGCATGTGGACACAGCGTCCTGATTATCTGATTGAGGGAAATGAGGCACATCGGCTGCTTCAAGCAAAATTCATGTCAGAAATATCTGGAGGGCAGGTAGAATATCGAATAACAAGCAGTATTGCTTCTAATCCATCAGGAATCGGAAGAGCAGACATCGTATATTTTAATTCATTAACCAAAACAGTAGAAGTATATGAAATAAAACCGGGATCATATACGCCAGGAGCTATAAATTATGCGGCAGGGCAGAGCCAATTACAAGGTTATATTGAGGCGTTAAATCGTAATGGACAGATTATTAATGGTTGGAAAGCTGCAAAAGGTATAAGTTTGAATTCATATTTTAATACTGTTATAATCCCAAGTGTGGAATACCCTGACAAGGAGATTGTATATCATGTATATGAAGACGGACTGATTAACTATTATTATAGAAAGAAAAAAACACAAGAAAAACCAGCTACATCATC